>Ga0049114_1000005_pt1 | contig 80013 bp, 70 predicted proteins | sample WorMettanBELIZE2_FD_55211 | JGI IMG/M metagenome (GOLD analysis project Ga0049114, IMG submission 55211) | Marine gutless worms symbiont microbial communities from Max Planck institute for Marine Microbiology, Germany - Olavius tantulus BELIZE.2 | ecosystem: Host-associated > Annelida >... | reverse complement strand
GATATTCATGGTATCTTCTCCTTTCTGGGAGAAGACCCTACACCACCACTTTGACAGATCCGGTCATTTTGGCCTTAAATTGGTACATAGTCCCGAAATTTAAAATGCCTAAATTGCCTAAAATTGTGGAATCGCTCCGCTCTATCCTGTAAACCAAAATCCGCAATCCAACCCGCCGTCGCTGTCAGCTATGGCGGGCAAGAATCCAAAATCGTGCCATCCAGTATCGAGAATCCAGCATCAAGCACCCAAAATCCCTGACACCCGACACCCGACACCTGCTTGTGGGGTCGAAGCCCGGAGGGCGAAGCCCCAACACCCGAATCCAGCATCCAGCCCGCCAGAGGCGGACAAGCATCAATTCTATCCCATGGGCAGCAGTTCCATCAGCAGGGTAGCATTGCTCAGGTTCCCCTCGATCTGCACCCTGCCTTCGGTATAGGCCGCCACCGGGTTTACTTTCCCGTTCAGCAACCGGTTGAAATCGGCCCCTGAAAGCACCAGTCTGCAGTCGGATGCATCTGTCTTACCCTCCAGAAACTGACATCCGTTCCCGTCGATGAGGAGTTGCCAATCCGGATGCGGCATGTCCGTCAGCCGGAATTGATAGCGCATCTCCCGACCGGCGAATCTGCCGAGATCCATACGCTGGGCCAATTGAGACACCGTTGCCTGAATCGTTTCCTGCAGGGCCGAGCGATCGTCACCCGAGCTGCCGGACACCCCCGGTTGCCTGGGAAGTTCAAACTCAAACCGGCCATTGTCCAGAACAGTTTCGCCGGTTTCCGTGTTGACGGTTTTCCAGAGTGCATGTCCATCTCCGGTTTTCCAGATTCGGGTGGCAATAGCGATGCCGGGATATAACGGACGGGTAAACCGGCACGCGAGCCGGCGAACCCGTTCCGGAGCGCAGGGGGTCAGCGCCCCCACCAATGCCCGGCAAGCAAATCCAAGAGTTCCCATGCCATGCATGATCGGCCGATTGAATCCGGCGGCTTTGGCAAATTCCGGATCGGCATGGAGCGGGAAGAGATCCCCGGTGAGTCGATACAGCAGGGGCTGATTTTCAGCGGGGCGGTCTTCGACGACGATATCGGGATCGCCAGAGGGAAACGCCGTGACGGGGCCCGATTTTTTCTCCCCACCGAATCCGCCATCCTTTCGGGCAAATATGGTGAATCGGGTGTTGCACAAAATGTTCCCGTTGGAATGGCGGGTTTCGCTATCGGCGACAATAATGGCCCCTTTATTCTTGCCCTTGTCATACAAACCCGAGATGGCTCCATTGGTGGTCAGGGTACCTTCCGGCGGGACGGGGTGGTGGAAGGTGATATCCTGCTCCCCGTGGAGAACCCCTGTCGGATCCGCGCCTGAAGCGGCCCCGACGCGCCAGAAAAAATCAAAAATAGCGGCTGTAGCAAATGTGGGGATTACCTTCAGACGCGGCTCGTAACAAAAGTCCAGCTCTGAAAACCCCGCGCCCACGGCGAGCCCGTATAGCACCGCGTCTTTCCACGAGTATTCCCGGGTCAGCGGTCCGATCGGTTTGCCTACCATATCCAGGTTCAGAGCCATAACTTTTGATCAAATTGTAGACTGTATTAATGGAAAAATTAGCGTTCCACCGATGCCGAAGAATATTCATTTAATGATTGAAATTCGAAATAGGAATCTCGAATCTCGAAACAAATTAATAAATTCGAATCATATTGAATGCTCTCTTATAAAGCATCTGGAGCCTCAGATTCTAAAAGAGGTGTTCGTATTCGCCTTTGATATATGTGAGGAGCCGCTCCCCCACCGCCAGGCCGATATCGATAAATTCCGGGCCGTAGGCTTTGCCGGTGTGACTTTGGAATGATTCCCGGATTTCCGTTAGCCGGTCGATTCCCCGGGGGTATTGCCTGATGAAAGTGTCCAGAGGAACGCTATGGTAGTCTACCATGTCCCAGACGGTATAGTAGAAATTATCCGGCCCCCATCGAAATTTGTCGGCGTCATAGAGGGTATCTGCCAGAAGATTGCCTTCGGCGGTGGTGATGTCGATGGTTGAATTGAACGCTTCGTGATTCCGGATGGCCAGGCAGACATCCTCGATCTCGACCGGATCGAGCTTGAACGCACTGAGAATCTCTTTGGCGACTTCTGCACTTCGAATCGCATGGTCATCCTGTTTTCGTACAATGTCGTGCAGGAGACCCGCACACTGGGCCAGGCGGACCCTCCGGAAGGTGTATGCTTCCGAATAACCCGCTCGCTCGGCTTCGACCAGCATGATGGCCCCGGCATCCAGCGTCACCTTGATGGCATGTTCCAATCCATGTCCGAAATCGTTCTCGATGCGGCCGGCAACGATGTCCCGAAGTTCAGACACGATGGGATCGCCATCGAAAAAGGATCTTGAAAGCTCGATCGCTACGGCGTGATCGGTATAAAACGCAGGTGTCGGCAAGGAAGCGAGGATTTCCCGGGCTTTCGCCCGTAGATGGACATATATGGCATCCATGGCGGAATCCCCTTAGAAGCGGTCTTTAGAGCGGGAAAAAGAATCGGCGGCCGGCTGACATGCCGACCGCCGGCAAAGCGTATTCACGCCAATGACGGACGATGAATCAGATTTGGGTCAGCCTGTCGATGGTTCCGCAGACCTTCCACCTTCCGTTTTCGTGTACCATTTCAAAGACATGATCCACATGGTGGGTATCCCCCAGGGAGAAAATACCGGCCACCCAGGCATAGACCGGATTTATTTCCATGCGTGTAATGCCGGTCAGGTGAATTGTTGCCGTGGTATCGTCACGGCTGAGAATCTGGGTTTCGATGTGATAGAGCTTCCGTTTCATCCAGGAAACTCGAAAGCCGCGTTTTCTGGCTTCCTCGGTATTGACAAAAATGAGCTGCTCGACAAGGTTTGTGTCGTTGTCGGTCAGTGCATCTTCACAAATCCGGTTGGCCATATCCGGATCGAGACGATAATATGCCTTGGCAAACGCAACAGCGGCTCGAATGGGTGTATCGACATTATCGGCAAAGGCAAACACCACTTGCAGAAACATAAAAATTACGAATACCATTGCCCACATCGTGCTCCCAGGTTTTTCTGCCATACAGGGTACCTCCTTCTTTCATTTTCCCGATCTCCGATACCACGCTTTCGTCGTTATGACAAGGGCTTAATCGGTTGACCGGTGGGTCTAATTGCGCTATTTATCTGTAATACTAGGCAAAACATCTTTGCCAATCCCTGGCCAATGATCGGCCGCCTCGTTACAAATCAGGGGGGGACCATGTTTCAGCCATTTAAAAAGGTCCGCTTCCGGCTCGGCCCCAAGCTGATTCTTACCGTCGGGGCCATCCTCTTGATATCCATCGCCACCTGGGCCTACTTCAACATTAAATACCAGAGGGAGACCCTCACCCAGGGCATCATCAACGATGCGGATCGGCTCAGTGAAACGATCATGCTGGGTACCAATTACGCGATGATGCTCAACTCGAGGGATGATATCACACAGATTATCCAGAACATCGGCCGGCAGAAGGATATCAAAAGTATCCGGATTTACAACAAAGAAGGGCAGATCAAGTTCTCGAACCACCCGGACGACGTGGATCGTGTCACCAACATCAAGGATGAAGCCTGCTACATCTGCCACCGGACGGAACCACCTATCGCCAAGCTCAGTCTGGCCGAGCGGACGCGAATTTTCAAATCTCCGGAGGGATCTCGGCTGCTGGGGATTATCAGCCCAATCGTCAACGAACCCGGCTGCGCCACCGATTGTCATATCCATCCGGTAGACAAACAAATTCTCGGAGCCCTCGATGTGGTCGTGTCGCTGGTCGAAACGGAACAGGAAATCATCCTGTTTGAAAAGTGGATGATCGTCTTTGGGGTCTTTCTGTTCATTATTACCTCGACCATCATCTTCACGTATGTGTTCCATTTTGTTCATGAACCGATTCAGAAGTTGATCGAGGGCACCCGGAGTATCGGCGAAGGGGACTATGAGACCGACGTGGACATCCGCCAGGCCGACGAAGTCGGTGAACTGGCCGACACCATAAACATGATGGGCCGGGAAATCGGGAAAAAGCAGGCGGAACTGAACCGGCAGCGGGATGAATACCAGCATCTGTTTGAGGTCGTGCCCTGCCTGATCACGGTTCAGGATACCGATTACCGGCTTCTTCGGTATAACAAAGAATTTGAAGATATGTTTGATCCGAATCCGGACGACTATTGTTATCATGCTTACAAGGGCCGGGATACCAAATGCGAGATTTGCCCGGTGGAAGAGACCTTCCGTGACGGGCAATCCCATTACAGCGAGGAGTCCGGCATTAACAAGGATGGCTCGAAGACCAACTGGATCGTCAAATCGTCCCCCCTGCGAAACGATGACGGCGAGGTGGTTGCGGCCATGGAAGTCAGCCTCGATATTACCCCCCGCAAGCGACTCGAGAAAGAACTGAAGAAATCCGAGCAAAAATATTACGCTTTTTTCAGCAATATACCGAATCCGGTGTTTGTTCTGGATACCGAATCCCTTCAGATTCTGGACTGCAATGAAAGCGTGACCGCGGTTTACGGGTACACCAAAGAAGAGGTTATCCAGAAATCCTTTCTCGATTTGTTCCGGGAGGATGAGCGGAATCTGTATCGGCCCCGGCTCTGCGGAACACAGGTTCTGGACCAGGTCGCCCATATCAGCAAAGACGGCCGGCAGATCTTTGTGAACATCCGTATTTCACCCTCCGAATACCTGGATCAAAAAGTGTTTCTGGTGACCACAAGTGACATTACGCAACGGCTGGAGGCCGAACAGCAACTCATCCAGGCCAGTAAAATGGCGACCCTCGGCGAAATGGCTACAGGCGTGGCCCACGAACTGAATCAGCCCCTGTCGGTGATCAAAACCGCCAGCACCTTTATGATGAAGAAGGTCGGCAGACAGGAACCTGTCCAGGACAAAATCCTATTTACCCTTTGCGAAGAGATCGACAGCCATGTGGATCGGGCCACCAAGATCATTACCCACCTGCGTCAGTTCGGGCGGATGTCCGACGTGAAGGTCGAAAAGGTGCAGATCAATGACCTCCTCAAAAGTGCATACCAGTTTTTCAGTCAGCAACTGAAAGTGCGGGGTATCGCAGTGGAATGGGATGTTCAGGAGAAACTGACTGAAATCATGGGCAATCCGGATAGACTCGAGCAAGTATTCATCAACCTGTTGATCAATGCCCGGGATGCCATAGAGGAAAAATATGAGGGAGCCGAATTCAGACCCGGAGACAAACTGATTTCCCTGAAAAGCTATGCAGAAGACCATCGGGTAACGGTGGAGGTCAGCGACACGGGTGCCGGCATCCCGAAGAAAATATCGGACAAGATTTTCGAGCCGTTTTTTACGACCAAGGACGTGGGCAAAGGTACCGGTCTTGGGCTATCGATCAGTTACGGGATTTTAAAAGAGATCGGCGGCGACATTCAGGTGGTTCCGGGGCCGAAACAGGGTGCCCGCTTTATTCTGTCGTTTCCGATACCCCAGGCGAATGAGTCAGACAAAACTGCTGCTGGTTGACGACGAAGAGGGCATCCGAAAAGTCCTCAATATTTCGCTTCAGGACATCGGCTACCGGGTGTTTCTGGCCAAAGACGGGAGCGAAGCCCTCGAGCTGTTTCGGAAGGAGGAGCCGGCCATTGTCCTGACGGACATCAAGATGCCGGGCATGGACGGGGTCGAACTGCTGCGCCGGGTCAAACGGGAACGCCCGGACACCGAGGTGATCATGCTCACCGGCCACGGGGACATGGAACTGGTGGTCAAGAGCCTTAAATATGAGGCCACCTACTTTATTACCAAGCCGGTGGACGACGATATTCTGGAAGCCGCCCTGGAACGGGCGGAAAAGCAGATCGATTCACGCCGGAAGCGGGAGACGCGTATCGCGCGGCTCGAACAGATGCTGGCAGAGGCGATGAACGGGGTCGAACCGGAATCGCCGCCCGCATCCCCAGCCGCCCGTATCGTCCGGGAAGTCCGACGGCTGGCCCTGCGGATGAAGATATCCCTCCTGGCTCTGGATCAGGCCATTGCCGAGGGAAATATCCGAAACATGCCGGGGATTTACACGGCACTCCAAGAGATTTCAGAGCGGATGAACCTCCTTGCAAAAAAAGAATGACATGCACCCCACCCTGATCCGATACAGTCAGCTGGGGACCATATTCGACCACCTGGCACTGGGCGTGGTGATCCTGTCGAAGGACCGGAAGATCGTGTCGATCAACCGGGCCGCCGAAATGTTGACCGGTCGGGAAGCATCCAGCGTTGTCGGGAAATACTGTTATAACGAATTTCTGAACTACCTCTGCGGTGGAAAGTGTAAATTCCTGGAACTCGGCGAAATGGGTGAGGAGACGGTCTGCTCGGAGATCGATACCAACGACCAGACCGTCGGCCCCCGGAGCATCACCAAGATCGAATCTCCGATTTTCGATGCCGACAACGAGTTGGTCGGGTGCATCGAGGTGTTTCAGGATCACACTGCCTTTGAAAAGCTGCTTCAGCGGGTCAAGTTCGACGACCGGCGCCTGAAAATGATTCTCAACAACCTCGACATCGGCGTGCTCACGGTCGACCGCGCGGGACACGTGACCTTTTTCAATACCATGGCGGAGGCCATAACGGGATATCCCCGGGCGGAGGTTCTCGGTAAACCGTGCACCACGATTTTCCCCATCAATTTCTGTAAAGATGTCTTCGAGCTGAAACAGTCTCTAGAGGATGTTTACGCACCGAAGCGTCTCGCGACCGACGTCGTCACGCGGGACGGCCGCCGGATTCCCATCGAGGCCAAATGCATGGGCCTGCGGAACGAAGAGGGACGGGTCGTCGGCGGACTGACGACAATTTCGGACCTTTCCCTTAAGCACCAGCTCCATCAGGTCACCCGTGAACGCTATACCTTTTACGATATGGTCGGCCGGGACCCGGCCATGCAGAACCTTTTTGATATCGTCCCGGTTATTGCGGCCAGCGAGGCCACTATCCTCATCGAAGGCCCGACCGGAACCGGAAAAGACCTGCTGGCCAAAATCGTACACAATGCCAGCGGGCGGGCCGACAAACCCCTGGTGAAAGTCAACTGCGCCGCCATGCCGGACAACCTCCTCGAATCGGAAATGTTCGGCTACGTCAAGGGGGCGTTTACCGGTGCCGAGCGGGACAAACCGGGACGTTTCGAACTGGCGAACCAGGGGACCATATTCCTGAACGAGATTGGTGATCTGCCGCTCTCGCTCCAAGGAAAACTGCTTCGGGTACTGGAAGACCGGGAATTCTATCCGTTGGGCAGCCGGAAAACGACCCGGGTCGATGTGCGCATCATCTCGGCGTCAAACCAGGGACTTCAGCGACTCGTTATTGAAACGCGGTTCAGGGAAGATCTCTTTTTCCGGCTCAACGTCATGCGGCTGGAACTGCCGGCGCTAAAAGAACGGCGAGGGGACATCCCCCTTCTGATCTCATACATCCTCAAAAAGCTGTGCAACACCCGGGAGACCCGGGTCCGGAAGATTTCCGAAGAGGCCATAGAAGTTCTGCTCAACTATGAATATCCCGGCAATGTCCGGGAACTGGAAAATATCCTCGAACACGCACTGATCATATGTCAGGGAAAGACGATCGATCGGAAACACCTTCCGGTGTCGCTGCTCAACAACCGGACCTATTATGCGGACGACGGCGAAGCGGTGACCGACGCGGCGGGACCCTATCGTGTCGATGGCGACGCCAATGAAAAGGAAAAGATCCGGACGGAATTGAATCGCTGCGGGTGGAACCGCGGAAAAACGGCCGCGAGTCTCGGCATGAATCGAACGACGCTCTGGCGGAAAATGAAAAAATACAACATTGCCGGGTGATCCGTTGACAGGCATTATGAGTAATTGTTAAATAACACCCTTCCTTGAAGTTCACTTGGAGATATGATAACCCTTTATGACCATTATAAATATTTCTATTTTTGACCGAAAACGGCAAACCCAGCTCTGAAAGGAGAATCGGCCATGGAGGATCGGAGCAGTTGGGACTGGGAGGTCGGCACCAAACCGATTGCGAACCTGAACGACTGGAACGGAAAATTCGGATGGGTCGAAGAACCGGTTGCCGGTCCGGATGGTGAACAGGTTGCCGCTATTGTCAATCTGGACGAGGGCGAGTTCAATGTCTGTGTCAACGGCGATCTGTGGGAAACGGTTTTCGAAAAAATCTGGCATCTTCGATTTTCCCCAGACGGCCGTCTAACCGCCCTTGTTGCCGAAATGGGTGAATGGACCATGGCCATCGACGGCGATCCCTGGGAGGGACGGTACGGTTATCTCTGGGAACCGATGTTCAGCAATGACGGCAAAAACATCGCCATATCCGTTCAGCAGGACATGGCTTACTGCATGGCACTCAACGGGCAGCCCTGGGAGCAGACCTTCAAGAACATGACCAACACGGCACTGAGCCCGGATGGTCGCCATACCGCCGCCGTCGTGCAGACCCAGGAGTTCGGGGAGGCGGAAATCCGTAAATTCCAGGAAGGCTGCTATAGTGTAGCGGTCGACGGTACGGCCTGGGATCAGACATTTGTCAATGTCTGGAATATGGCCTTCAATCCCGGAGGGGATAAAATTGCCGCTGAAGTCCGGCTGAATCTCTATGAATATACCATCGCCGTCAACGGGGAATCCTGGAGCCAAAAATTTCCCTGCGTGTGGGAACCGATCTTTAACCCTTCCAGCGATGGTGCCGTGGCGCCGGTCCGTGTCAAGGGGAAATGGACCCTGGCCGAGGACGGCCAGTTTCTCTGGAACGGCCGCTATGTCCAGCTTTGGCAACAGGTGTACAGCCCGGATGGCCAGCGGTTGGCGGCGGTAGTGGCCCCGAAATACGGACGCTGGACGGTCGCCGTGGATGATCGGCCCTGGTCGACGACCTTCCAGGATATGGTGACCGATCTGCAGTTCAGCCCTGACGGCAAACGGATTGCCGCCCTTTGCAAAAACGGGCCGGTATGGAAAGTGGCCATCGACGGATCTGTGTGGAGCGGCAGCTTCGACATGGCCTGGAAGCCGGTCTTCAGTCCGGACGGAACCCACCTCGCCACCAAAATCGAACAGAACGGCAAATACTCGATTTGTGTCGACGACAAGGTCTGGTCGAAGGAATGCGATGCCGTCTGGGATCCGGTGTTCAGCCCGGACGGCGAAAAACTGATGATCCGTGCCGTGGAGGAGGATAGGTATAACCGATATGTCATACCGGTAACCGACATCACCGGATAGGAGGAAAAATGCACGAGGTTTATAACTTTGTCGCGGGGCCGCTGGTATGGGTGGCATTTATCGTGTTTTTCGGAGGGTGCCTCTTTCGGTTGATCCGCATGTTCTCTCTCATCAATCAGAAAGAACCCTTTATCTACACTTACATGAGCTGGAAGTATAGTTTCCGCTCCATCTTTCGCTGGATGATTCCGTTTGCGACCACCAACTGGCGGCGCAAGCCGGTATTGACCATCGTGACCTTTACCTTTCACATTTGTCTGATCATCACACCCATCTTTCTGTTGGCCCATATTGTGCTCTTTGATGAAGCCTGGAATGTGAGCTGGTGGTCTCTGCCGGACGGATGGGCCGATGTCATGACGGTGCTGGTGGTCGTCTGCTGCGTCTATTTCCTGGTTCGACGCATCAAGTCCCCGGAAGTCCAATTTGTGACATACCCATCGGACTATCTCATTCTGGCCATTGTCGCCGCCCCGTTTATTACAGGATTTCTGGCGTATCACCAGTGGATCGACTATCAGCTCATGCTGATCCTCCACATCCTCGCCGGAGAGATCATGCTCGTGGCCATTCCGTTTACCCGGCTCAGCCACATGATCTTTTCACCCTTTACCCGGGCGTACATGGGGTCTGAGTTCGGCGGGGTGCGCCACACCCGAGACTGGTAAACAGCGATTTTTAGACTCAGAGGAGACCTACAATCATGGCAGAACCTGCAAAAAAGGAAACCACCCAGGATCCTGATATCGGTCTAGCCACCGGCGTCTCCCGCCTGACGCCGGAGAAAATCGAGAAGGTCATCAATGACGTGATTAAGGGAGAGACCGGCGCGCGGCTGCACACCTATGTGGAAACCTGTATCCGCTGCGGATTGTGCAGCGAGGCGTGCCATTACTACCTGTCCCACGACAACGATCCGCACTATGCCCCGGTGGGCAAAGTGAAGCAGACCATATGGGAGATGTTGCGAAGCAAAGGGAAGGTCACCCCCGAATTCATACAGCAGGCGGCACTGGTTGCCCACACCCAGTGCAATTTGTGCAAACGGTGCGCCCAGTACTGCCCCTTCGGTATCGACATCGCGTATCTCATGACGGTGGTCCGGCGGATCATCCACAAACTGGGATGTACTCCCCAGTACATCCAGGACACGGCCCACAGCCACTCGGTGCACCTGAATCAAATGTGGGTCAAGGGTGACGACTGGCCGGATACCCTCCAGTGGCAGGAGGAGGAAGCCCAGGCGGAAATTCCAACTCTGCGGATACCCCTGGAGAAGGAGGGGGCCGACATCATGTACAGTGTGATCGCCCCGGAACCCAAATTTCAGGCCCAACTGATCTACCAGGCGGCCGTGATTATGGATGTGGCCGGCGTAGACTGGACCATGCCGGCGACCGCCGGGTGGGACAACAGCGATATGGCCATGTTCACCGGGGATTACGAATTGATGGGGCGATTGAAACGGTCCCATTTTGAAACCGCCGCCCGTCTAAAGGTCAAGCGGATCGTCATGGGCGAGTGCGGTCATGCCTTTCGCTCGGTGTACGACATGGGTAACCGGTGGCTGGGCTGGCAGATGCCGCCGATTCCCATCATCCATGCCATCGACTTTTTCTATGAAATCCTAAAAGAGGGAAAAGTCAAAGTCGCCAAAAAATTCGAATCCCCCATTACCCTTCACGATCCCTGCAACGTGGTGCGCGGGGCCGGCCTGGAAGAAAAGGCGCGGTATGTGGCGGGGCAGTTGTGCGAGGAAGTCATCGAGATGACCCCCAACAAGGAACACAATTACTGCTGCTGCGCCGGCGGCGGGGTAATCAATTGCGGTCCGCCCTACAAGATGACCCGTATTCAGGGAAATCGCATCAAGGCCGAGCAACTGTTTGCCGCAAAAACACGGGGGGCCAAGACTATGATCACCCCCTGCCATAACTGCCACAGCGGTTTGCACGATATCGTGCACTACTACGGTGTTGGACTCGATATCAAATTTTTCGGCGATATCCTCTACGAAGTTATGGAAAAGCCCGAGCCCGCATAAGGAGACAGCCCCATGAAAAAGGCCGCAATCCTCATGTCATTCGTTCTGATTGTATCGACGTTCCTGTGGGTCACCGCCTGGTCCCAGGAGGACATGGTCGTTGTCGATGCCAGCGCATTCATTGATCCACAGCGACCACCGTCCGTGTTTGTTCACGAAGAACACAACGAAAAAGCGGAGATTGAAGACTGCAATGCATGTCACCATGTCTATGACGAGGAGGGGACTCTGGTCGAAGATGAATCTTCCGAAGACCAGCTGTGCTCGGATTGCCACGGGCTGGAGGCCGAAGGCCGTCAGCCCGGTTTGATGAAGGCATTTCATGTGAACTGCAAGGGATGCCACCTGGAACAAAAAAAAGGACCCATCATGTGTGGTGAGTGCCACCAGAAAGATTGATCCATCATCTGAACCGTCAGGCCAACAGGGGAGAGGGTTATGCCAAAGAAAATTTTGATCATCGACGACGATCCGATTGTGGTGAAATATCTTCAGGCGGTGTTCAGTGATAATGGTTACGAAACCTGCACGGCCAACAGCACCAGTGAAGGGCTGGATGTCGTCCGGAAGGAAAAACCGGATCTGATCACCCTGGATCTCCAGATGCCGGACGAGTGGGGCCCACGGTTTTATCGCAAACTCCAGAAGGACAAGAGTCTGAAAAACACCCCTGTCATTGTGATCAGCGGTATTGACGGGGATCACGCCATCCCCAAAGCCGTGGCGTATATCCCCAAGCCCTTTGATCCGGAAAAACTTATCGGCATTGTCAAGAATACCATCGGGTAGGATCGGAACGTTCAGTGCCCTGGTTGTCAACATGAATGCCCGGGGCACCAGTGACGCGTGAGTTATAATGCCTGAAATGCCTAAAATGCCTGAATTGCCTAAAGACTAATTTAGAACGTGATCGTTTTCATTTAAGGCATTTAAGGCATTTTAAGCACTTTAGGCATTCTTATTTCAAAGCCTGGTATCCGGCGCACATCTGCGTCTTCGTCGCCATTTACCTTCTCCGGGAGTGGTCGTCATGGAAGANAAAATCCTTCTTGTGGACGATGAAGAAGGGATCCGGAAGGTCCTGCACATCTCCCTTGCGGACGCCGGGTATCATGTCTTTGAGGCCGCCGATGGCTCTGAAGCCCTGGAGATATTCCGCAAGGAAAATCCGGAAGCAGAAGTTATCATGATCACCGGACATGGGGACATGGATCTGGCGATTCGGAGCTTAAAACACGGCGCCACCGATTTCATCACCAAGCCGATCAACGACGACATCCTGAAAATCGCCGTCAACAAGGCTCGTGAGCGGTGTCTTATCCAGGAAAAGCTCCGCGAATACACCGAGAACCTTGAGGCCCTGGTGCGGGAGAAATCCGCTTTACAGGACCGGTTATCTTCCCTGGGGTTGCGGCTCAGCTCCGTTTCCCACGGGATCAAAGGGCTGCTGACCGCGCTGGATGGGGGCATCTATCTTGTCGATTCCGGGCTGTCCCGTGATGACGAGTCCCAGGTTCGGGACGGTTGGGAGATCGTCAAGACGATGACCGGCCGCATCCAAAAAATGGTTATCGATATTCTGTTCTACGCCAAGGAACGGGAATTGACTTACGAAACCGTCGAGATCGATGCCTTTTCCCGGGAGCTGGCCGCCGTCGTGGAATCCACAGTCCGTGACAAGGGGATCGATTTCGTCTTCGATATCGGTTCAGCCGCTGGAAGCCTTCAGATCGATGCCGGTTACTTCCGGTCGGCGATGGTCAATATCCTGGAAAATGCAGTGGATGCCTGTGCCAGGGACACCTCCAAGGAAACCCATTGCATCCGGTTTGCGGTTTCAACGGATAACGGACAGATTCGATTTGACATCAGCGATACCGGTATCGGCATGGACGCCGATACCAAAGCAACAATTTTCGACCTGTTTTGTTCATCCAAAGGTAGAAAAGGGACAGGGCTGGGACTCTTTATCGCCAAAAAGGTCATCGAAGCCCATGGCGGGTCCATCCAGGTAGCGAGCCGTCCCGGCAAGGGTTCCCGTTTTCGCATTATTCTGCCCAGAAAGGCTCCCGAATAAAATCGTGCAACGATTTTATGAAACGCAAGGGTGGCGCTGAGGCGTAAAAGGCTAAAAGTTCTATCCCTCCATAAAAGTCTTCGTTGCGGGACATGTTCGGGATGAAACAGCACTTTCAAACGGACCGTTAGATGCCCTTCCGAATTCTCATCGCCGATGCGTCTCGTCCCCGCCGGGCCCGTCTGGCGCAAATTTTGACGGACTCCGGATACCTGGTGGAGACGGCCAGCAGCATGAAAGGCGCCCTGGAAGCGGTTCGCCAGCAGCCGCCGGATGTGGTGTTTGCATCGGCGCGATTGGATCGAAAGGCCGGCTTTAACGTGTTGAGGCGCCTGAAGCAGACGGCCACGGAGACGGAAGTCATCATGGTGGTCCATGCCGACGGCGAAACCGCACTATCCTATCTCATGGCCGGCGCCTCGGATCTTCTCCCCGAGCATACCGAAAAGAGCGGCGTCCTGCTCGTCCTCGAGCGCGCCATCAACAGGATCCATTTCCGCCGGCAACCCTTTCAAGGCGACCGGTCCGGGGTCGATGCGCATTTTCGGGAACGGCTCAGCGAGGCGCTGGAGTCGGAGCGCTTTATTGCCGTCAACCAGGTCCTGGACAACATCTCCCTGTTCATCGAGCGCATATCCGAAGAAGTAGAAGGCGGGGTCAAATACTTCGATCAGATGCCCTATGTCGTGTCGGTCCATGACCGGAAGATGATCATTGTCTCTGCCAATGCGGCCTACCGGAAGCTTCTCGGGAACAAAATTGGGAGAAACAGTTGGGAAATTTACCAGGAGCCATGGGCCAGCCCCGAAGATTGCCCGGTCGGCGTGACCCTTCGCAGCGAGCAGATCCAGGAAGTCAAAGCGGTCGTCATCTACCGGAGCGGTCTTCAGGTTCCGGTCATTGTGCATACCGCGCCGATATACAACAACGACGGCGAGATTGAGCTGGTTCTGGAAGTGGCCGCCGGTGTTCGGGATGTCCGGCGTCTTAAAACCGAGCTTCAACAGACCCAGCAACGCTACCAGCAGTTGTTTGATGCCGTTCCTTGCTATATCACCGTGCTGAATCGGGATCTTCGCATTACCACCTTAAACAAGCGATTCCGGGACGATTTCGGAGAGGTCACCGGTTTCCGCTTTTTTGAAGTCTTTACCCATGCCCGTGCCGGCAGCGATCCCATTTCCCGGACCCTGAACGATGCCCAGCCATATGAATCGGAAATGATTCTGGATCCGGCGGATGGCCACCGGTTTAACTCCCTGGTGTGGACATCGCCGATTCTCACCCGCACCGGAAAACTGATTCAGATACTCGTCATGTTCGTGGATGTCACCCAGATCCGGCAGCTCCGGGAAAACCTGGCATCTCTGGGTCTGATGATCGGCTCCATCGCCCATGGTATCAAAGGTATCCTCACCGGGCTCAACGGCGGACTCTATTTAATTACATCCGGGCACAGCCGGAATCGGCCGGACAAGATCGAAGAGGGGATCGATATCACCCGGCAGATGATCGAGCGTATCGAGCGCGTCGTGTTCGACATTCTCTATTATGCCAAGGAACGGGCCCTGAATTGGGAGCAAGTAGATGTGCTGGATTTTGCAGGGGATGTGGCGTCCACCTTTGGGATGCGTCTGCGGGAAGAAGACATTCAATTCCGGATCGATTTTGATGATGCATGCGGGACGTTCGAAATCGACAGCACCTTGCTCCGATCCGCTCTTATCAATATTCTGGAAAACGCACTGGACGCCTGCCGGGAGGACCCGTCCCCCAAGGACCATATCATTATCTTTCGGCTTTATCCTGAAAACGGATTCGTTCAGTTTGATATTACCGATAACGGCATCGGCATGGACGCCGATGCCCAACGCCAGTTATTTGATCTTTTCTACTCCACCAAAGGAAACCGGGGTACCGGTCTGGGTATGTTCATCACCGACAAGATCATTCGCCAACATGGCGGCCGGATCGAAGTGGAATCGGCGCCCGGCCAGGGGTCCCGGTTTGTCGTCTCTCTGCCGAACAAACTCCCGGAGGTCGTCAAACGCTTTCGCACGGGGCAGATTATTGACTTTGAATTTGCACAACAAGACTAAAAACGTATCTCAAAAACGCGTCTAAGGGTCCCTGGCGGTGTTGCGCGCCGACGAAAAATGCTCACATACTACGTGTATGCTGCGCTTTTTCGCCGTCCCGCGCCTTGCCAGGAACCCTGATCCACATTTTTGAGATACGTTTTTTCCATGCATTTCGTGACATTAATTAAGAAATAATGAAACATATAGCAGATGTCAGGAATCCGTTCCGATTGAGAGACGGTATACAAAAACCAGCGTATCGGAATTATCGGTATCGGAATCGGGGTCGGAATCGGTATCGATTTTTAGGCTGCCCGTCCTGTCTCGATTCCGATACCGATAGCGATCCCGACCCCGAGCATCTATGGGTGTGCATTCTGTCAACACGGGGTTGTGTTGGCAGAAACACGCTTCACTTAAACGGAACATTTTTTTGAAAACGCCTATAAACAACGGCGATATGGCTCCATCATGCGAGAACTCACGAGTCATATTGTTCATGTCGTCGCTCTCGTGACATGTTGACGGACGGACCGGAAAACAGCTATGACTACTGGAACCGCGAATCCGCTTACAGGAGGTCTGCTGCGATGACGAAAACCAGGCTATCGGTACTTCTCACCGTCCTGTTGGTTGTCTGTCTTTGGTTGCCTGCGCCGGCAAACGCCGAGAAGGTCAGATGGCACCGGCCATGGGAGTTCAATATAGCGCCCTTTTATCTCTGGGCAGTGGGTATCGACGGGGAGCAGACCATTGGCCCGAAAACAACCGGTATCGAAGTCCAGTTTCAGGATGTGTTTGACCAGCTGAATGCCGCCATTACCGGCCACTTCGAGGCCATGTACCAAAAGCGATACGGTTTTTTCTTCGACTACAATTTTATCAACCTGTCCGCCGACAAAGCGGTACAGCCATTAGGGGATGTCGAATTTGACTTCAAAGCCCAGGTCGGCGAAGCGGCCTTTCTGTATCGCTTTCTCCGAAGACGCGCTCACAACGGGGAAGCCATCTTCGGGGCCCGTTACACCAGTCTGGATAACAATCTCAAAATCAACGGGACACCGGTGCTCGACGGCATCAAAGCCTGGACCGACCCCATGCTCGGTCTGCGCTGGATCTGGAGCTTTTCCGACACCTGGGCGTTACGGCTTCGCGGAGATGCCGGGGGCTTTGGGGTCGGTTCCAATCTGGCGCTTCAGGGATCGGCGATATTTGAATGGCGGCCGGTTCGGCATGTCTCATTTCTTGGCGGGTATCGCGCCCTGTATCAAGACTTTGAGGAGGGCAGCGGCCCGACGTTCTTCCAGTTTAAGGCTGTGATGCATGGACCCGTGCTTGGGATTAATTTTCGGTGGTAATAAAATCGCTGTGCGATTTTATGAAACAACAACAATATAATTCAAACCAAGATAGCACACACTTAATCCAAATTGCTTAGGTCTGTTGCCGTACCACATGCTCTGAGTTACGTAGCAGGTTGTTTTGTCCAACCCCTCACACTATCAAAGGGAGAATCCGACATGAGCCCATCACGACCCATGACGAGGATCGCAATGGCAGCGTCGTTGGACGCCTGCGGAGAGAAGAAAAATCCTGCCGGATGCATCCGGCCTGTAAACCAAACGGGCGGTGTTTCGGAGCGAAGCATCACTATACCGCCTTTGGTGTTCAGACTGCTTATACTGGTTGTCACCACGGCGCTACTGGCCGGCTGCGCGACGGCGCCGCCGCGGAACCCACTGCCTGAGGAGCTTTCGGAGGAGATGATCTTCGAGGGGATACCCATTCCCAATGCAAGATGGTGGGGGGATTCTTTGCCGAAAGATTTAATCGAAAGATATGCCGAAACCAGGGACCAGCTCGAGCTACGGGATCCGGAGGCGTTTAACCGGCCTGTCCATTATCTGGCGATTTCGGGTGGCGGGGCGAACGGCGCTTTCGGGGCAGGACTCCTCAATGGATGGACGGCCGCCGGCGACCGCCCGGAATTCAACATGATCACCGGGATCAGCACCGGCGCCCTCATCGCGCCCTTTGCCTTTGTCGGCCCGGAGAAAGATACCGTCCTCAAAGAGTTCTATACCACAACCTCCACAAAGGACATTCTCAAACAGGGATGGATCTTTGCCCTTCTGCGTAGGGAGGCTGGTGCTGATTCCACGCCGCTCGAGAATATTCTTACAGAGATCATCGACGGCAAACTCATCGAGCAGATCGCTGCCGAGCATAACAAAGGGCGACGGTTGTTCATCGGCACCGCCAACCTGGATGCCGCCCGTCCCGTCATGTGGAATATCGGGGCCATTGCCGACAGCGGGCATCCCATCGCGATACCGCTCATTCGCAAGATTCTTCTGGCATCTGCATCCATACCCGGCGCCTTTCCGCCGGTGCTGATTAAAGTCGATGCCGGAGAAGAGAAATTAGATGAAATGCATGTAGACGGGGGAACCGCCAACCAGGTGTTCCTTTACCCGGCCAGGTTTGATGAAAGCCGAGCGAAGCGAAAGCTGGGGTTGCAGGGAAAAAGCCACCTCTGGATTATCCGAAACGGTTTTATCCATCCTCAGTTTGAAACTGTGCCGAACAAGGCGACTCGGATTGTCTCACGATCCGTGAGCCTGTTGATCCGAACCCAGGGAAACGGCGATCTGCAGCGGCTTTATCTGCAGACCCAAAACGATAACATGGATTACAACCTGGCGTTCATTCCAAAAACGTTCAATGAACCATCAGAAGAAGCGTTTGATCCCGTATACATGGGCAAGCTTTTTGAGCTGGGTTATGAAATGGCCCAAAACGGTTTCCCCTGGCGGAAGAGTCCACCGGGATTCGAAGAGTAACCTCCCGGAACATCCATCTTTACATATGGATCGGATTCGCCGAAACCCCATGGCGGGTCCGTGATGCCCATCGCGGCTCCGGAATTACACCCGGAGCTGAAAACAAACTTGAATGACAAGAGGCCTTGCAGATGACATGCCGGCAGTACCGGGCTGCCGTCCTTGCGGCAGTCGCCCTCCTGATGTTCTTCCCGAAAGCCGGAGCGCATGCCGAAACGCTCCAGGAAAGCGTTTACGACCTGGGTGAACTAAAACCGCTCGACAGCGAGCTGAAGGTCAAGGCCGGTCAGCCGGCGCCTGACTTTACCCTGCCGGCCGTGTCCGGTAAACAGATCACCTTGAGCCAGTATCGGGGGAAGAAGAAAGTGATTCTGTCCTTTGTTCCCGCCGCGTTTACACCGATATGCTCGGGCCAGTGGCCGGGATACAGCCTGATTCAAGAGCTGTTCGAAGAAAATGAAGCGGTTATGCTTGGCATTACGGTGGACAACATCCCCACCCTCCACGCGTGGACCCGCCAGATGGGGGGACTCTGGTTCGAGGTGCTGTCCGATTTCTGGCCCCATGGCGCCGTGGCCAATCAGTACGGCCTCCTCCGATCGGACGGGCTGACCGAGCGGGCCCTGATTTTTATCGATCGGGAGGGGATCATCCGATCGATTCTGGTGGTGGATATCAATCAGCACCCGAGTCCGGGGGCTTGCGCCCGGATCTGGAAAACATGAATTAGCCTTTTTCGGTAAGATCGATGCTGAGATGGTAGGTCCCGGCTTCCAGGTATGCCTGGACCGGCAGGTTCCCTTTGTGAAAGACTTTCATCATGGGGGCGTTGGAAAACAGTACATCGGCGAGAAATGTTTTTATGCCGCGCTCCCTGGCTTGCTGAACCAGCATTCGGTAAATGCTCGTTGCGATGCCATAGCTCTGAAACTCCTCATCCACCACGAACACCACCTCTGCGTTTTCCGTACCGGGAATCCGGATATAGCGCCCTTCGGCGATGATGCGTTCTTCTCCCTCCTCTCCTACAAGACCCACGATGGACATGACCTGGTGCCAGTCCACGTTGACGTATTCCTGGGTTTTGGCGTGGGGCATGGCCCGGACCGAGTGGAAGTAGCGTGAGTAGACCGAGTCATCGGAGAACCGGTAAAAGAGGCGACGCATGCCCTCCTCATCCGAGGGCTTGATGGCCCGGAAGCGCACCTTCAGGTCTTTCCGGATGGTTTTTACCGTATCGATTTCCGATGGATACAGCTTCGCGCTTTCGGCCAGAAATATCTGGTCGGCATACAGGATGTGGGCCTCCTTGGCCTGCTCCACGAGTTGCTGGCGATCGTCCGGATGGGCAATGTCAATCAGTGCCTGGGCCCGCTCCCGAACCGTGCAGCCCTCCAGGTGAGCAATACCGTATTCGGTGACAACGGTCCGGACCGATTCGAACAGGCTGAATGGGTGTGGATGATCGGCGATGGAAAGGACGATGTTGGAACTGCCGTCGCGGTACCGGCTGGGTAAAGCAAAAATCGCATGACCGCCCTGGGACAACTCGGCTCCGTTAAAGAGGTCCATAATTTCCGCGGATCCTATGGATAGGCCACTTTCTCCGGTCTGGAGGCAAAGCCGTCCGTAAAGATCGACATTGCGGACGGGGATAAGGGTCACGAATTTTGGATTACGGCCGATGGATGACGGACCATACACCTTATCCACAGACTGAAATTCCACCAGAGGATTATGGTCCAGCCAGTTGAGTAGGGATTTGCTGCCCACAGCGTACGAGGTCAGAGACTTGCCGCGATGGGTCTCTTTGCGCCGGTTGGTGACTGCGCCACTTTCCATCAGATCCCTCAAGGCATCAGTAAAAAACGGGGAGTGAATGCCCAGATCTTTTTTGGTTTCGAGTTGCCGGGCAAAGGATTGGAATAATGGACCGGTGGAAAAGGCAATACAGCTTTCGTCTTCAACAAGTGATGCGGCGTTGGCTGCAATCCGGTCCATTACCCCATCGGTTTTTTGAAGCTGGAAATAAAGCGGTGGCTCCTCCGACAGGGTCAGCAGATCAAATTCTTCCATATGAACGACGGTATCGCCCAGAGTAAACGGAACACACGGATTGATTTCGCCAATGACCAACGAGGCCCGCTCCATCGCTTCCCGGGCGGCGTCGATGGCGACCCCGAGACTGCAATAACCTGCCTCGTTGGGCGGGGTAATCTGGACAATGGCAACATCGATGTGGATCAGACCGGATCGGATGAGTTTGGGGATGTGAAGGAAGCGGCAGGGGATAAAATCGACACGGCCGTCGGATATGGCGGATTCTGCATGCCGGCCGGAGAAGAAGGTCTTCAGCCGAACGTGACCCGCCTGACGGGCCTCATCGGAGATTGCCTCACCGACGCTCATGAGCTGGATAAGCTCAAGGTCTTCGAGACGCCCTTTGCCATGGGTGAGCAGGTACCGGATGGCCGTACGCGGCTCTGCCACCCCTGATCCGAGGAAAATGCTCATACCGGGCCGGATTTTCTCCAACACCCGGTCGAGGGGCACGGTCAGCGTTGTCCAGGACGATTCCATGGAAATAGTCTCTTGTCCGGGCTGAATATCTAACCAAACCTAACGCTGCAGGGTCTTGTGTCAACCGGTGTCCAGGGGCTGTCGACGGGACAGGGGAAAGATGCTTATCGCGGGTTCTATAGGTGTTTTCTAAAATGTGTTCCGTTTAGTGACGCGTATTTCTGTCAACACAACCCAGTCTTGACAGAATGCGCACCCATAGATTCTCGGCGTCGGGATCGCTATCGGTATCGGAATCGAGACAGGACGGCTATCTTCGAAGTCGATCCCGCACCGAACCCGATCCCGATACCGATGATTCCGGTACGTTGGTATTCGTATACCGTTTCTCAATCGGAACGGCATTCCGACATTTGCGATAGACTTGGCAAAAATAAAAAAAGCCGGCACGGAGTTTCCGTGCCGGCTCTGGTTGGGTTTGGAAAAATTTACTTTCGCGATTTGGCGAGACCGATGGTATTCAGTGCCTCTTCCATTTCGCCCAGGATACTTGGATCGTCGATGGTGGCCGGGACTTTGTAGTCCTGGTTGTCGGCGATCTTCTGGATGGTGCCCCGCAGGATTTTACCGGAACGGGTCTTGGGCAGTCGCTTGACGACGGTGGCCTTTTTGAAAGAGGCTACCGGCCCGATGCGTGCCCGGACCATCTGGATCACTTCACCGACGATTTCGTCGTGGCTGCGGTCCACGCCGGCATTGAGCACGACGAACCCCACCGGGACCTGGCCCTTGAGCTGATCTTCCACGCCTAGGACGGCACATTCGGCCACTTCCGGGTGGTCTGACAGAACCTCTTCCATGGCGCCGGTGGAAAGGCGGTGGCCGGCCACATTGATGATATCGTCCGTACGAGACATGACAAAGGCATATCCGTCTTCGTCGATAAAGCCGGCGTCGGCCGTCTTGTAGTAACCCGGAAATTCTTCCAGGTAGGATTCGATATACCGTGGATCGTTGTTCCACAGGGTCGGCAGGGTTCCCGGAGGCAGGGGCAGCTTCACCACGAGGGCTCCGATTTCGCCGGCAGCAACCTGCTGGTTGCTTTCGTCCACCACCTGGAGATTCCACCCCGGAGCGGGTTTCGTGGGAGAACCTTCCTTGACCGGAAAGTGGTGGAGGCCCATGCAGTTGGCGCAGATGGCCCACCCGGTCTCGGTCTGCCACCAGTGGTCGATGACCGGTACACCGAGGCTGTTCTCCGCCCATTTCAGAGTATCCGGATCGAGCCGTTCGCCGGCCAGGAACAGGTACTTGAAGTTGGACAGGTCATAGTCGTTCATCATCTGAGCCTGGGGGTCTTCCCGCTTGATGGCCCGGAACGCCGTCGGTGCGGTAAACATGGTTTTTACCTTGTGCTGGGAGATGACCCGCCAGAAAACGCCGGCATCCGGCGTACCCACCGGCTTTCCTTCGAAGAGGATCGTGGTGCACCCTTTGAACAGGGGACCGTAGACAATGTAGGAGTGACCAACCACCCAGCCCACATCGGAGGCGGCCCAGTAGGTGTCTCCGGCATCCACGTTGTAGATGTTTTTCATGGTCCACTTAAGGGCGACCACGTGGCCCCCGGTGTCCCGAACAACGCCCTTCGGCTGGCCGGTGGTCCCGGAGGTATACAGGATGTAGCAGGGATCTGTTGCCGCCACCGGAACGCAGTCTGCCGGTTGTGCGGACGCCATTTGCTCCACCCAGTCCACATCCCGGCCGTCGATCATGGAAGCGGTTTCCATGGGGCGCTGGAAGATGACGCATTTTTCGGGCTTGGATGTCGCCGTCTCGATGGCCTCGTCCAGGAGGGGTTTGTACTTGATGACTTTCGTGACTTCGATGCCGCAGGAAGCGGAAACGATCACTTTGGGTTTGGCGTCATTGATCCGGGTGGCCAGTTCGTTCGCGGCAAAGCCACCAAACACCACGGAATGGACCGCACCGATGCGGACCGTGGCGAGCATGGCGATGGCCGCTTCGGCGATCATCGGCATGTAAATGAGGACCCGGTCGCCCTTGGCAACCCCAAGGCCTTTCAGGACGCCAGCAAATTTAGCCACTTCCTCGGTCAGTTCTTTGTAGGTGTAGGTTTTAATCGTATCGGTAACTGGACTGTCATAGATCAATGCCGGCTGGTCGCCGCGGCCTTCGTCCACATGCAGGTCGAGGGCGTTGTAGCAGGTATTCAATTCGCCACCCACAAACCAGCGATAGAACGGCTTATTGGAGTCGTCGAGAACCTTGTCCCACTTCTTGGTCCAGTGGACGTCCTCGGCAGCTTCCCCCCAGAAGCCGTCCGGATCATTGATCGATTGCTCAAATGCCACTTCATACGGATTGGCCATGTTTCTGCTCCTCCTTAATCACAAGTTATGGTTTATGAAAACGGGTAATGACGTGCGTATGACAAGATGCAAAAACGGACATTAAAAAATAAGTCTCAACGTAAGTCAAGCGGAAATATGAATGTCGGTCAGTCCCTGAATCGATTCTAATAAATCCTGTCTTATGCAGTGAGTGGAGGGGGTTGAATGACGGTTCGAGAGGGCGGTATGGACCGCATCAAATAGTTGTTCCAACAGCAGAACGGGTTCGGTGTACGAATGGTTCTTGGCAATCCGGGACCACCACACTCAACCGGACCGCGTATCGACCGGCTACACCCGCTGATGCAATCGGCTACAGGGATATATCCTGTTGAAATGATAAGATTTAAATGCTTTTTACCCTTTTTTTTAGAATCGAACTGTAGCCAATCGCATCACTATGCCTCTCCATCGTCCTGCCCGAAACAAACGCAATAATCGAATTTTTATAATAATTAAAGGCGGTTACTTTAGACTCTGCGCACTGGCATCCGGGTTGCACTGGAGAAAGACAGGTTGACGGAGAACAGACGGATTTCCGGTAATCCGGACATCACACAAACAACAGGAGGGAAGGGGTATGAAAACGACAACCAGAGCAAGCGATCGGGTGGTTTCGTCCCGCCTCTGCACCCATATCCTGGAGGGGCGGATAGACGCGCCGAAACGCTGCACCCGTAACTATGAGTGCTACCACTGCGGATTCGATCAGTGGCTGGATGCACTCGACGTCGATATGGCCGAAGTTAAGCCGGATGCGGCGTAGTGAACAAAAAGGAGGTGAACCGCATGAAGATAGCGGCATCAAAAAAGAAAAAGGCCCGCCGGACCGTTGTCGGATTTCAGGTGGTCGAGGACAAATGCATCTGGATGAAGGCCGGCGTCGTCAATTTTCGTCTCTGCGACAACGCTTACGACTGTTACAACTGTCCCTTTGACAAAGGCATGCGAAAAGCAATGGGAATGGCTCCGCATGTGGACAGCCGGGAGGAAGCACCGAAATGGGTGACGTACCTGAAGGAGAAGTATGACGGCGCCAATCGGCCGTGCCGGCATGCTCTGACCGGAAGAATCGACGCCCCGAAGATCTGTACCTGGAACTATGAATGCTACCATTGCGCATTCGATCAGATGCTGGATGAAGTCGATTTCGAACAAACGCCAACCGCGCCGGAAATCCTCGTGGCCTCCGGGTATCGAATGGCCGACGGGTATTATTACCACATGGGGCACAGCTGGGCCCGCTTCGAGCACGGCGGCCGGGTTCGGGTCGGGATGGACGATTTTTTCGGGAAGCTTTTCGGACCGATCCAATCGCTGGCATTGCCGCCGCTCGGTGAACGGGTGAAACAGAATGCGGTCAGCTGGACCTTCAGCCGTGGGGACCAGAGCGCTGCGGTCCTTGCACCGGTATCCGGTCAGGTTCTGGCGGGCAATACCGGCGCCCGGGAGCACCCGGAGATCGCCCACGAAGATCCTTACCAGGAGGGATGGCTCTTTATCGTTGAGCCGGACTTCCCGAAACGGAACCTGAAGCAGCTCTATTTCGGGAAAGAGAGCATCCACTGGATAGACGCGGAAAGCCAGCGCCTGATGGGTCTCATGGGGCCGGAATACCAGCAGCTGGCCGCCACCGGTGGTGAGCCGATCAGCGATATTTACGGCAGCTTTCCGGAAATCGGATGGGATACGCTGGTGGGTGAATTTCTTCGCACGGAGACACGGGGTGAAAGAAGATAGAAATGGTTTCAGGTTTCAGTGCTTGTCCGCCTCTGGTGGGTTCAGGGGTTGTCCGCATGCAGCGGATTGAAGGTTCAGGGCTCGAGGCTCAGGGTTCAAGGTTCAAGGTTCAGGGTTAACAAAAAAAGGTTTCAGGTTTCGGGTTTCAGTGTTCAGGGGTTGTCATTCGATTATCATCTGTCATCTGTCTTCTGTCATCTGCGTTCAGTGTTTGGTGTTTTGTATTTTGAGATTTGTTTGTAATTTGAAATTTGTTATTTGAGATTTCCCGTCTGACACCTGAAACCTGACACCCGAAACCTGCTTTTGCCCCTGGCACAGCCAGCTACGGTACCGAACTCTTTGCTCCTATGGGGTGGACCAAACCCGGCCCCTGTGGGGTCGGATATTTACTTTCCGTTGGCCACCGCCTCTTTGAAATACCGTAGGCAGTAGCGACAGAAGTGCATGGACAGTCCGTCGAGGGCATCCAGGCCGCCGGAGAAGTGCATCAGACAGCGGTCGTCATCGCAGTGGAACAGGCCAAACAGGTGCCCGAGTTCGTGGAGCGAAACTTTGGCCGTCCGTTCATGAAGCAGGGGGGAAGCGGGTGTGGAACCGTCCGGATGCTTTCCCAGGCGGTACAGAGAGACCAGCGCGACGTTGCCTCCCTGACGGGCTTCTCCAAAGACATGGGTGAAGATGGGAACGAACAGATCGATATCGAGAACCGCAACGACTTTTCGAAAGTCGCCGAAATCCCGTGATTCGAAGATATCCAGCACTTGCCCGGCATCGTACTGAAGGCGCAGGCTGTTGAACGCCTCTTCCGGGATTTCGGCGGGCCCGAGCACCATTGCCGGCAGATTCAGGTAGCCGGAGATATGGGCGGCCGTGATCTTGGGAGCGATTTCCGGCACCATCCCGACCGGCAGTACGCCAATGGCCGCCGCCTTTTCGAGCGCGTTATTCACGGTCCTTCAGACCAAAGCGTTTGATCTTTTTGTGCAGGGTGACGCGGTTGATCCCCAGGGCTTCGGCCGAGCGGGTGACATTCCAGTTGAACTCCTCGAGGGTTTTCAGGATATGGTCTTTCTCCAGTTCCAGGAGTGTGCGATGGCCCGGGGCAGCGGTCTCCGGCGGCATAAGAAAGGCAAAGTCGCCCACATCCAGCGTTCGGCGCCGGGATAGAACGACGGCCCGCTCAATGGCGTTTTCGAGTTCCCGGACATTACCGGGCCAGTCGTGGCGCATGAGATGGTTTCTGGCATCTGCTGTTACGTGATCCACATGCTTGGTCGTTTCCTGGCTGTACTTTTCCAGAAAATGCTCGACCAGCAGGGGGATATCTCCCTTGCGCTCCCGCAGCGGCGGGATCTGGATCTCGATCACCTTGATGCGGTAAAAAAAGTCCTGCCGGAACGTTTTGCCGGTGATTTGTTCTTCCAAGTTCCGGCTTGTTGCCGATATTAGGCGGAAATCGACATCGATCTGCTCGCTGCTCCCGACGCGCGTGATTTTCTTCTCCTCCAGTACCCGCAGCAGATCGATCTGCATTTTCGGGCTGATTTCGCCGATTTCATCGAGAAACAGGGTCCCGCCGGAGACCACCTCGAGAAATCCCTTTCGAGCATGGGTCGCTCCGGTAAAGGCGCCTTTTTGATGACCGAACAGCTCACTTTCGAGGAGCGAGTCCGGAATCGCCCCGCAGTTGATGGGAATGAACGGATAGGCGGCCCTCGGGCTTTTGGCGTGGATGGCCTTTGCCACAAGTTCCTTGCCGGTCCCGGTTTCTCCGGTAATGAGCACGGAGGCGTCAGTTTCAGCGATCTCGGGAATCAGTTGAAATATGGCTTCCATCGGTTCGGACGCACCGATAATATTATCGAAACGGGTGATTTTTTCAAGGCGCCCCTTGAGGTAGTTGTATTCCGAGGTCATCGTTCGCTGCTGCAGGATCTTTTCCATCACCAGGTTGAGCTGATCCGGTTTAAACGGTTTGAGCAGGTAATCGCTGGCACCGATTTTCATGGCTTTGACCGCTGTTTCTATCGAGCCGAACGCGGTAATAATCACGACCAGGGTGTCCGGATATTCCGCCTTGACCCGTTCAAGGAGTTCGATACCGTTCATTCCCGGCATTTTGATGTCGACAAACAGCAAATCGAAGGGGGTCGATTCGATCTTCTCGAGGGCCTCTGCACCGGAAGCCGCGCTCTCCACGATATGTCCCTGTTTGGCGAACCAGTGATGAAACGATTCACGTACAATCATTTCGTCGTCGACGATCATAATGCGCAGCTTACCGGGCATTGGAAACCTCCGTTGGCCTGACGATGGGAAACCGGAGGGTGAAAGTGGTCCCCCGGCCGGGATCGCTCTGCACTGTGATATCGCCTTTATGCACTTTCACCACACCGTAAACGATGGACAGCCCCAGGCCGGTGCCTTCCCCGGCGTTCTTGGTCGAGAAAAAGGGATCATAGATATGACCGAGGGAATAGGCGGGGATCCCGTATCCGCTGTCCGTAATTTCGATGCACGCCCACCCGTCCGTTTCACTGAGCTCTATCTTCAGGCTTCCCCCTTCCGGCATCGATTCGATGGCGTTGAAAATCAGGTTGAGAAAGCACTGCTGAAGCCGGTTGGCATCGCCGTAAATATAGAGCGGCTCGGCCGGAGTCCGCAGGTCCAGTTCAATATTCTGCAGTTCCATTTTATGCCGTGTCAGCGCCAGGATGGCCTCAACCACATCGGCGACATTTAGCCGAGTGTTCTCCATGTTAGCGGAGCGCGAAAAAGAGAGGAGGCCTGAAATGATGCTGCCGCACCGTTCCAGTTCACTGCTCATGAGCTTGGCGTAACGTTTCAGTTCCTGACATTCTTCCGATGACGGCGGTTCCGCCGACAGCATATCGACCATCATATGGCTGAAGGTGAGTAGCCCCTGGATCGGATTGTTGATTTCATGGACGCAGCTGGCGGCCAGTTTTCCCAGCGAGATCATCCGGTCTTCCTGGACGATTTTGTGGAGGTTCGCTTTCAGGGTCTCGACCCGTTTGTCGACCCGCTGGGACAGGGCATCGGTAATGTCCCGCCAGATTTCGATGATCCGGACGATCTCGCCCTGGCGGTCCTGCATCGGGTAGGTCACGATTTCAGAATAGGTCGAACGATCTCCGGTTGCCGGAACTTCGCGAATGATGTGAGCCGATTCACCGGTTCGGAGTGTTTCGACCATGGGACAGCCGAAGCCGATTTCGGAATCCGAGCACGGTCGACTGAGCCCGTGCATGACGGCATAGCACGGCTTTCCGATCGCCTCCTCACGGCTGAGCCCGATCGCATCGAGGTAGGCTTTATTGGCATCCGCGATGGTAAAATCGATATTCAGGACCATGATCATCTGCTTGGCCTGCTTGATGAGGAAGTCGGTAACCAGTTCGTCATGGGCCACCTGCTTTTCCGCCGCCTTCAGCCGGAGATCGGTTTCAAAGAGGTTTCGGAACAGCCGGCCGATATTGTGTTCCAGGATGGCGATCCGCTTGGGTCGATTCTGAATCAGCTCCTGAAGGACTTCGTTACTGTTCGTGAGTTCGAGAATTCCATCCAGATCCTCCAGGGAGAAAAAGTCGTGGAAGTTGTCGGTGGTGAAGATCCCCATTTCCCGGGCCATGACGAACCCTTCGGCCTCTGGGTCGATGTCGCATACTCCGGCGATTTCGATTTTCATGTTCAGGAAGGTTTCCTGCTGCAACAGCTCCAGGAAAAAGCGGCAGGCCCTTCCACCGCCCACGATGGCGATTGTTACGGGAATCTCTCCGGAGGAGATGCGATCGATGATTCGGTTTTCCTGCATGTTCGGTCCTTCCGGAAGTAAAGTGAAACCGATTACCGCAGAGGCGCAAAGTACGGGAATGAATTTGTATATAACTACTTTGATGTTATAGATTTTGCATAACCCACCGTTTTACATTTCGCCCTCTCAGCGAAATGCAAAATCTGGATCCCTCTGCGATCTCTGCGCCTTTGCGGTGAAAAAACTCCTTGTAAGATGAATCGGAGGGCAATCATGCATACGCTCTATAATGCACTTTCCAGTGCCGCATCGATAACGTCAAACATCTGCGGGTCGGAGAAGCCGAGAACCACCGACGCGCTGTTGGGGCAAACCGAGGCGCACTCACCGCAACCCTGGCACATGGCCGGATTCACCACGACCCGGCCCAGATCGGCCGGCAGGGAGCGTGCGTTATATGGGCACGTTTCGATACAGCGCTCGCACAGACTGCACAGGCTGTGGCGCACCGCCGACACCACCTTTCCGGTTTTCATCCGTTCGTGGGATAGAATTCTCAAACACCGCTGAGCGGCTGCCCCGGCGGTGGCGATCGCATCCGGAATGGATCGCGGAGACAGCGCCAGCCCGCAGGCGAAAACGCCTTCCTTCAGGGAATCCACAGGGCGCCATTTCGATTCGGCTTCATCGAAGAAACCGTCCGCGTCGATCCCGGCACCGTAGAATCGGGCCAGATCTTCCGGCGGGCTAGGGACCACCCCGGTGGCCAGCACGAGAAGGTCGGCGCCGATTTCAACCGGACGACCCAGAATCGGATCGAAAGCGGTGACCTCCACAGGGTAATCATCGGCCTGCGAGAGCAGGACATCGGGTTTCTCTTCGGGAGAATACTGTATGAACATAACGCCCTGGCAGCGTGCTTCGGTGAAATAGCTTTCGGTAAACCCGCAGGCCATCATGTCACGGTAAAGGACGTAAATGGCGACATCCGGGTTCTCCTGTTTCAGGTAAAGCATCTGCTTGAGGGACGTCGGACAGCACACCCGGCTGCAATAGTTTCTCGGCTCTTCCCGGGAACCGACGCACTGGATCATGACCACCGACGTCACGGCCGTTGGATCGAAAGCGTTTTCCGTAATACGGGACTCCAGTTCCATCTGCGTGACGATCGCTTCGGAGGTGCCGTAACCGTAGTCCGACGTCGGCGCTTCGGTTCCGCCGGTGGCCAGCAGGACCGCACCGTGGGAGACAGTGTTTATCTCACCGTCGCCTGTTTCGAGGGTCGTATGGAATTGTCCCACGTCACCGAGCGCATCGACAACGCGGGTTCCCAGATGGACGTCGATACGGGGGTGCTTTTCGATCTGCTGGACGGTCTCTTCGAGAAGGGGGCGGGTCGATTCCCCGTCGATGGTCCGGCTCAGCCAGTGCAGGTTGCCGCCGAGCCGGTCTTCCTGTTCCACAAGGTCCACCGGGTAACCATGATCGGCGATGGCCAGCGCACCGTGCATTCCGGCAATCCCGCCGCCGACCACCAGCGCCCGGCGGGTGACATCGACCGTGGGGCGGGCCCCGGATTCAGGTGCTTGAGCCGGGACAGGGCCATTTCAAGCGCCGACGTCTGGAGGCTCCGGAAAGGCGATTCGTCCGGGTCTCCGCTGTCGTCTTCCGGCCCGCTGCCCGCTGAAATCACCGGTGACATAATGTCCACCACATCCATCAGAGCGGCGTCGAGATGGATGTTACGGGCCAGTGCTCTAAGTTGTTCGATAAACAAATAAGGATGGCAGGCACCGATGAGGATGCGATTGGGATTCGCTTCCTTCGCGGCCTCCGCCAGCTGTTCCCAGCCCATAGCGGTGCAGCATTGGTCGAGGGTCAGTACCTGATCGACACACGGGTCCCGTTCCAGCCGGTCGGCGATACCCTCGACATCGAGCTGTTCCCCATACCGGCCGCTGCAGGTACACAGGGCCGCCAGAACCTTCGGGTGTTCCCGGGAGACGTTCCGCATCTCCGGTTCCGACGGCGACTCGACCGACAGGCTGCCCCCGGCGGCGTGAATCACCCGGGACGCCTCGAGGGACGCCGCGGATGCGCTGATCACCGATTCGCTGATGTCTTTCAACCCGCTGTAGGATCCGCCCACCACCAGGCCGGGTTTGTCGGTCCGGGCAGGCAGGAAGGGATCCGTTTGGACGAACCCCCAGGAGTTCACAGGGATGTCGGTCAGTTCCGCCATCTCCCGGGTACCCTTCGACGGGCGCTGTCCCACCGCGAGAATTACGAGGTCGAATCTTTCGTCCTGCATACGACCGGTCTGGTCGGCATACCGGATGACCAGATCACCGGTAGCCCTGTCCGGGACCACCGTATGGACGCGGCCCCGCTCGAATCGGACCCCGTGGGTTTTTTCGGCCTGGTCCCGATAGCGCTGGAAAGGTTTTCCGAAGGTTCGCATGTCCATATAAAAAATTGCGGTTTCCGTCCGGCCGTTTCCCCGCTCCCTGGCAAGCATCGCCTCCTTGATCGCGACCATGCAGCAAATACTCGAACAGAAGTCCGCGTTGTTCTGGACATCCCGGGAGCCCACACACTGAAGCCAGGCGATCTTCTCCACGGGCTTTCCGTCCTGGGTCCGGACCAGTCTTCCGCCGCTGGGACCGGTGCCGCTGAGAATCCGTTCGAATTCCAGGCTGGTTATCACGCCGGGATGGGTTTTGTACCCGTACACGTTCTTTTCGTCCGCCGGGTAGAAGTAATCCGTCCCTCCGCAGAAAACGATGGCGCCGACCTCCAGCTGTCGGGTTTTACCGGCTTCCAGGTTTTCATACACGTTCACGACTTTTGGAATCATCTGCTCCGGATCAAACGGTTTCACGAGATAATCTTCGGCCCCGATCTTCATGGCCTCCACCGCGGTTTCCACAGTGGCATAGGCGGTCATCATCAGAACACACAGATCCGGCGCCACTTCCCTGGCCTCTTTCAACAGTTCGACCCCATCCATACCGGGCATCTTGATGTCGGTGAGCATCAGGTGGTAGGTCGTCTCGGCCAGTTTTTCCAGTGCCGCCGGCCCGGATTCAGCGGTATCCACAGAAAAGTCCTCGTCCTCCAGCCATTCCTTCAGGGAATCGCGAACGATCTGTTCGTCATCGACCACCAGGATGCGAAACTCTCTGCGCCGGTCCGCCTGCAGCCGGATAGCGTCCGTCGGGCAGACGCGTTCGCATTCACCGCAGTGCGTGCAGGACGGAAGGTCGATGACATAGGTGTTGGGAATGGAATGGGGAACCGGAAGGTAGATGGCCTTTCGGGTGCTCAGCCCTTCATTAAAGGCATCCGGAACGTCGACGGGGCAAACATCCTCGCACACACCGCACCCGACACAGAGCCGGGGGTCCACCCAGGTCGGCTTTTCTCGAAGGGACACGGTGAAATTGCCGGGTTCGCCTTCCACGGCGGAGACATCGGTATTTAGGAGGATGTCGATGTTTTCGTGGAAAAGCCCCTTGCGCAGACAGAACTGGGAAGCGGCGTCGCGCTCGACCAGAGGCAGCATTTTACACATACCGCAGTGGTTTGTCGGGAACTGAACATCGAGCTGGCTCAGGATTCCGCCAATATGGGGGGAGTGGTCGATGAGCGTCACCCCGTATCCGGTCTCCGCCAGATCAAGAGCGGCACGAATCCCGCTGATACTTGCTCCAACGACAAGAGCTCTACCGATTTTTCTGTTCATGATCACAGCTCCTATGCCGGACTATAGCAATTTCCATAAACATGTTCCGTTATACGCCCGCTGATGGCCGGGACAGTGCCCGACCCTACATGACCGTTTTCGTAAAGCTATCGTAGGGCGAGGCACTGTCCCCGCCACAACGCATCGTGATGTTGCGCTGTTCCAATCGGAACGGAATTATGACATTCGCTATAACTCTCATTTATCTCACGTGGTGATCATTTGTTATTTGTGATTTGAAATTTGACATCAGGTTATGCCATTTTTCCGACACCCACGATGTCGGAAAATTCATCTTCCCGAAATTCCGACAACGGCGGTTTCTCTTCCAGGCTCCTTCCGGCCTCATAATCGAAGCCGAGTTGCGTTCTGTGGGCGATACTTCGAAACAGCTCCATGACCGGGATATCGTTCGGGCATGCGTTGCTGCACTGGCCGCACCCTACGCAGGCGGTACTCATATGGGCCAGCCGTGTAATATGAAAGAAGACCGTATCGGTCGGCATTTTGATCAGCCCCTTCTGGTCGGCCCAGCGCAAGTACTGGACGGGCTCGTGGTCGAAAACATCCGTCACAAACACGCATTCACGGCAGTAGCATACCGGGCAGGCCACCCGGCAGTTGTAACAGTTCACACAGTTGGCCAGATACCCGGTCAGCTTTTCCAGACTGTCTGTCGCTTCGTGGGTCTCGGCGAACATGGTGTCCCGAGCGGCGGTCCGCTCCGCGACCAGCCGATCGATCTCTTTTGTACGTGACAGGGGTGGATCGGCCTTTTTGTAACGCAGTTTTTCGGACAGCTCTTCCCCGGCCGGGGTCAGGGCCTCCAGCAGAACCCGGTTGTCGGTGTCCATACCGAACAGGCCAACGGCGATATCGGCCCCCCGTGGCACGGGCTGTTCACAGGCTTGACAGGCCGGGGTTAGGTCGACACCGTCCATGGCCCCCCCGCCGCCACCCAGGACGCCCGAGACAAATTTTCGGGTCATTTCGTCCATGTCCTGGCCCATCCGGTGTAGTCGGTATTTCGATAGGCCCCCAGGCAATCGATCCCGATGATCACCAGATCTTCGGTCCTTCCCTGGTTGAGTTTGACGAGTTCGATAAAGGCCCGGATTTCACACGGCCGCATGACCGCCGCCACTTTACCGCCGGATGCCTTGCGGGTGAGTCGGGAGACGACCTTGGCGCTGTTAATGGGGAACGCCGGTGTGAGCGGGTCCGCCCCGTCGAGCTGCTCGGGATCGGTGATCAGGGTGGGCATGACCCCGTTCTTCATGGGCAGCCGCCAGGGAACCAGGATGGCCTGGATGGCGTCCTGGGCCAGCACGGCCCGGAATAAATCTCTCAGTGCACCCAGCAGGTCGTTGTCCTTGACGTCTCTCTGTGCGGTTTTTGCCATTGTTCCCTCCGTTTACGGGGTTGGGCATGGATCCTGTGATGGCCCGACATCTATATGACCATTTTAAGTTTGGCCTCACTCGGTCCCAGCTCCTTGAGTTGAGCGACCAGTTCCTGGACCGTTTCGGCCAGCAGAACGCCGTCACTGGCAGCGATCCAGGTCAATCGAAGCCGTTCGGGTTCGAAACCGAATTGCGGCAGGATCTCCTTGAGCAATTTGATCCGCCGCCGGGCCTTGTAGTTCCCATTGATGTAGTGACAGTCCCCGGGGTTGCATCCGCTCACCAGCACCCCGTCGGCCCCGCCGAGAAACGCTTTGATCACGTACTTGGGATCGACCATTCCGCTGCACATGACCCGGATGATCTTGACGTTCGGCGGATAGGTCAGGCGGGACGTTCCGGCCAGGTCGGCCGCCGTGTATGTGCACCAGTTGCAGAAGAAGGCGACAATTGCGGGTTCGAAATCGTTCATCGGAGGACTCCTTTCATGACACCGCTAACCGGCCAGCAGGCCGTCTATTTCGGCAAATATCTGCTTGTCTGTGAAGTGGCGGACTTTGGCCGCGCCGCTCGGGCAGTGCCCGGAGCAGCTGCCGCAGCCTTTACAGACCGCCTCGTTGACTCCACTGATAGCTTTCCGTTCATTGAATTCGATCGCGGAGTAGGCGCAGAGGTCGATGCACATCTTGCAGCCGATACACACGTCCGGATCGATGTAAGAGATCATGGGGGCCACGGAGACCTGGCCGGCGGAACTCAGTGCGAGTGCTTCAGCGGCGGCACCCTTAGCCTGTGCGACGGTGTCGGGAATGTCTTTCGGTCCCTGGCATGCGCCGGCGACAAAAATTCCGCTCGACGCGGTGGAGACCGGTTCGAGTTTGGGATGTTCTTCAAGAAGGAAGCCGTCGCTGCCGGTGGCGACGCCGAACATGCGCGACACGTCGTTCGCATCCGCCCGGGCTTCCATCGCCGTACACAGGATCACCATTTCCACCGGGACGTTCACCATGCGGGCCGACAGCGTGTATTCGGCCATTACCATGAGCATGCCGTCCGGCTGCTCTTCCACCCGTGCCGCCTTGCCGCGAATCATGCGCACACCTTCGCTCTGAACGCGCTGGAAAAACTCCTCGTAACCTTTTCCGAAACAGCGCATGTCGATGTAGAAATTGTACACCTCGGTATCATGGCCGCACTTGTCTTTGAGGAGGTGCGCATACTTTAGGGCATACATGCAGCAGGTGCGGGAGCAGTATTCATGGTAGTTTTTATCCCGGCTTCCGATGCAGTGAAGGATCGCCACACTTTTGGGCGGATCGGTGAATTTAAGCCGGTCCGCAGGATCCCGCTTCAGGAGTCTGCCCGCGGTGGGGCCGGTGGCGTTCGACAATCGTTCAAACTCCAGATTGGTGATGACGTTGGCATAGGTGCCATATCCGTATTGTTTCATCGGCGTCGGGTCGAGGGGATCGAAACCGGTGGCGACGATAATCGAACCCACATCGATCTGTTCCACGATATCTTCCATTTCGTGGTCGATGGATTTTGCTTCGCAGGCGTCCACACAGAGCTTGCATTCACAGCAGCCTCCGCAGTCCACGCATCGTGCCGCCTCTTTCTGCGCGGCCGTTTCGGAAAAGCTCCGATCGACCTCGTCGAAATTGCCGGTACGACGTTCGGGATCGAGGTGGTCGGCGATGACCCGTTCCAACCGTTCCACCTCTTCGGGAATCGGTTGCCAGTTCTTGCCCGTCGCCCCCTCGAGATCCAGGGTCTCGACGTACGCATCGAGATCCTCGCCCTGGATGAAACGGTGCATGGCGGCTACCGCCTTATGACCGGCCGATATGGCCTCCACCACAGTCGCCGGACCGGTTACAGCGTCGCCGGCGGCAAATACGTCGGGAATGGATGTCTGCAGGGTATGGGAATTGACCCGAAACGTCTGTCGCCGTGTCAATTCCAGGTCGGGCTCCTGTTCGACCCAGCCCACCCGGGTTTGTTGGCCGATGGCCGGTATCACCGCATCACAGGGGATGACAAATTCGGAGCCTTTGACCGGAACCGGCCTTCTTCTGCCGCTGGCATCGGGCGGCCCCAGCTCCGTTCGAATACATTCAAAGCCGGTGATGACGCCGCTGTCGCACTGGATGCTGACCGGAGCGGTCAGGTAGGATAAGGCGATACCTTCCTCGCGCGCCCCCTCGATTTCCTCGGGATAGGCCGGCATTTCCCGCTCGGAGCGCCGGTACACCACCGTTACAGTGTTCGCCCCGAGGCGCTTCACCACCCGGGCAGCATCGATGGCCACATTTCCGCCGCCGATGATAATGACCTCTTTGCCGGGAAGCGAGCCCTTGCCCAGGTTGACATCTCTCAGGAATCGTACGGCATCGACGACCCCATCGGCGTCGTCTTCCCCGGGGATACGCATCTGAATGGAGTCATGGGCACCGACGCCCAGGAATACCGCGGAAAATCCCTCCTCGCGCAGATCCGCGAGGGTCAGGTCGGAACCGAATCGGACGCCGGTTCGAACTTCGATACCGTGCCGCAGGAGATAATCGATTTCGGCGTTGAGAATATCCTGGGGCAGACGATAATCCGGAATTCCCACCCGAAGCATCCCCCCGAGCTTGTCGAGGGCATCGAACAGGGTGATCCGATACCCTTTCAGACGCAGATAATACGCCACGGTCAGTCCGGCTGGGCCGGAGCCGACGACCACCACGCGCTGGGGACGATCCTCGATTTCCGGCACGGGCAGTTCAGAAAGGTTCACCTGGTCTGCTGCAAACCGCTTGAGTTGCCGGATCGCCAGGGGCATATCGACGTCCGCCCGGCGACAGGCGTCTTCGCAGGGGGCCGGACACACGCGGCCGAGCGTCCCCGGCAAGGGAATTTTTTCCATGATGACCTTTACGGCCTCGGCATATCGGCCTGCTCGGATCAGCGCGACATATCCCTGTACATTGGTCCCGGCCGGGCAGGTCCGGACGCAAGGGCCGCGGTCATATTTATCGATGCAGTAGGTGATCGGCACGGCCTGTGGAAACGGCCGGTAGATCGCCTTTCTCATCTTCGTACCCACATCCCACTCGTTGGGGAATGCCATCGGGCAGACCGTTTCACACTCTCCGCATCCGGTACAGGTGGTATCGACGAACCGTACCTTTCGACGGACGGTGACCTTGAAGTTTCCGATAAATCCACTGACACCCTCGACCTCACTGTAGGAGAGGAGTTCGATGTTGGGCTCCTGCCCGACGGAAACCATCTTCGGGGTGCCGATGCATGCGGCGCAGTCGAGGGTGGGAAATGTCTTGTCATACTGGAGCATGTGCCCGCCGACGGTCGGCTGTCGCTCGACCAGGTAGGCTTTGAATCCCGCCTTGGCAATGTCTAGGGAAGCCTGCATTCCGGCAATGCCCCCGCCCACAACCAGAGTGTTGGTGCAGACCGGGAAAGTTTCCGGTGTCAGGTCGGACTGGTGTGAGACCCTCAGGATACCGGCTCCCACTAAAATCTTGGCCTTTCGGGTGGCGTCATCCTCATCCTCTGTCACCCAGGAGACATGCTCCCGTACGCAGACCATGTGAAAGGCCCGGAAGGGATTGAGGCCCGCCCGCTGGCAGGCGGCACGGAATGTCTTTTCATGCATCCGCGGCGAACACGACGCCACGACCACGCGGGAGAGGCGGTGGGCCCGGATATCGCTTTCTATCAATTCCTGTCCGGGGTCCGAACACATGAACAGGTAGTCCCGCGAGACAGCGACATTGGGGAGCGTCGCCACATATTCCGCGACCTCCTTGACCCGAACCCGGTAGGCAATGTTCACACCGCAGGGACAGATGTAAAAGCCGATTCGTTCAGACATGAAGTACTCCCTGCCCAGAGTCTACACTCACAACCACCGCCGGAACCGCTTCATCGGCCATGGTGACCGACTGAAGCAGCAGTTCGGCCAGGTCCCGCACGGCGATTCGATCGAAGACACCCAGTTCAGCGACCGCCTCGTTGAGGAGACGGATACAGTACGGGCAGGCCGTGGTGATGATGCCCGCCCCGGTTTCGAGGGCTTCACGAACCCGTACGACGCCAAAACGCTCCCCGGGGGCACGGTCGCTCCATGCCCCGCCGCCCCCCCCGCCGCAGCACAGGCTGTCCTCGCGGTTGTGGGGCATCTCGACCAGTTCCAGCCCCGGTATGCGCCGGAGAATCCGCCGGGGCGCATCGAATACCCCGTTGTGACGGCCCAGATAGCAGGGATCGTGGTAGGTGACGACCGACGGCACGGCCCCGGCGGGGGTGAGCCGCCCTTCTTTAAGAAGTCGGTCGAGAAAGACGGTATAATGAATGATCTCGGCGTCAAGGTCCGGATATTGTTTGGTAAACGTGTCGAAGCAGTGGGGTGAAGAGACCAGAATCCGGCGGACACCCGCTTCTTCAAAGAGCTGCGTGTTGCGGTGGGCCAGTGCCATGGCCGTCTCCTCCGCACCCAGCCGGTGCGCGGGGTCTCCGCAGCAGCTTTCCCGGGTGCCGAGTGTCCCCGCAGATACACCCGCAGCTTCAAGAAGCTGCGGAAGCGCCCTGCCGGCCGTCGCACTGATCGGGTCGTATGCGGTGGTGCAGCAGGTAAAGAGGTGGATGTCGTGATCCGGCTGGATTTCGGGTATATCGAGATCACCGGTCCACGCCGTCCGGTCCTCCCGGGCCCTTCCCCAGGGGTTGCCGTTCTCTTCGAGTTCGGCCAGCGGCAGCTGGAAGCGTTCGGGAACGATCCCCTGTTCGGTGTTGAGCGATCGTACCGATGTCATTACATCGACGAGGTCAATGCCCCGCGGACAGTGGACCCCGCACTGGTTGCAGGTGACGCAGTTCCAGACGGCCCGATCCACCGATGCTTCGGTAGCGGTATCGAGGGTGAGCTGGCGAATCACCTGGCGCGGACTGAATGCCGAAATCGGATCCCACGGGCATAGACTGGTGCAGGCCCCGCACTGCAGACAGCTTAAAAAGGTGTCGCCCACAGCCGCCCGGATCTCTTCGGTCGACACGCGGGATTCGGTTCTCGCTTTTTCCTTTACGGTGGCCAGGAACATGGCAAGCGGCCGATAGAAGAGGTGTGCCCATTTCCCGAAGGGAACTTCGATGACCAGCATGGGTACGGCGATGGCCAGGTGGATGACATACATCACGTAGGTTCCCATGGGCCAGCCGGCCAGGCGAACCACGTGCATGAGGATCCCGGTGAGGGTGGTAAAGAAAAGGAGAATCAGAAAAAGCCAGTCCGATAGTTCGGAGTAGCGGTGAATCGCCTCTTCCTTTTTTAACCGGCTGAGGAACATTTCGACCGTTATGAACAGCAACACGGCGGTGGCGTAATAACCGAAAATGCTCGTGAAATGCCAGCTGCTGTCATCGACCTGGAACCACCGGATGAACACGATCACCAGGGTCATCATGGTCAGGTATCCGGTGACCAGGATAAAATGCTTCAACCAGCGGCTCCGGTCCTCTCCGCATTCCCGCCAGCGTTTCTGGGTCATAAAATGGAGCACGAAGGTTTTGGCCTCACGGATGTAGAGAGACATCGGGGCCCGTGTTCCTCCCATGACGAGAAAAACCATCCGGGCGGCATTGGACAGGAGAAACGTCGTCAGAACGATCGCCTGATGATGTCGCCGAGTTCGATCCAGAATACCGGTGCAAAGGTGTTGACCGCCACGCGATCGGTGACGATCGGGCCGTGAAAGACGGCGAAAAGAAGGATAATCCCCAGGGCGAGGGTGATCAGGGCGCCGATCTCCCAGGCCGCCGAAAGGTAGAACCGCCGGGCAAGCCCGGTCCAGTCATACTGGGTGGTGAGCCAGCGCCGGGTGGCCATCATGGTCTCGGCCGGTTCGGCCCCCCGGGGGCAGTCCGTATTGCATTCCCCGCAGTAATAGCAAAGCCACGGTTCGGGGGATGCCAGCAGTTTGTCCCCCAACCCGAGCTGAAGGTGCCGGTAGATCTTTCGCGGGAACGTATTCGACCCGCTGGACAGAGGGCACGATGCGCTGCAGGTGGCGCACTGCATGCACACCTCCATATCCCTGGCACCAAATTGCCGGACCTCCTGGTACAGTTCGGTATCAATCGTTTTTTCCATAGACCATCCCTGTTGTCAGTATCGTCCCGGGTTAACCGCGAACCAGCAGATGGACCTGTTTCAGAAGCTCCTCGGAGTCCGGTGGAATTTCGATGAATGCTTCCGGTTCGGGAACCCGTATCCCGTCCTGCGTATGAAAAATTTTATGGTATTTGAGAAAGATCCGCCGCTCGATGGTCGACAGAATGATGACCGGTACGGTTTTGAGCCGGTCATCGCACTTCAGGTTGACATACATGGAGACGCCGCCTTCTGCCGGCACCATGGCATTGACGATAAAGCACGATGGATTGCGGTCTTTTGCCAGTTCAAGGCCCTCGGCGGCACTGCCGGCGATGATCGGATCAAATCCGTTTTCCTGTAAAAGGGTGGACAGAAACATTTGCATGTCTGGATCGTCTTCAACGATGATGATCCGGTACTTCGCGTTTTCTTCTTTCACGGCCCTACCTCCGGAGAATCGGTAATCCGGTCGCCACTGCACCATGCGATGTTCGGGTTAATGAAAGGATATACAGCACGGACCGTGCCAGTTCTCCCGGGAGCCGTATAACTCTCTGATATACCGCGAAAATTTCGAATTTGGAGGCGATAAGGACGGGGGGTCAGAAAAGACAAAGTGTTGCATAATTGCAACACATCTAGAGCGGAATAAATAAATATAAAATAATTTCAGCATATTATAAAGAAAACCAGCTCATATAACGCAACGCAACAATATGTTTCATATATGAAACATAAAGCTGTGCCATCCATCGGCGATCTATAGGAGATGGCAGAAATTTCTTCCGTTTGAACATATCGGGTTTCTGTCAAACGGGTATCGTATTGGAGGATGCCGAATTGGGACATGTTCGGTATCGGGATCGCTATCGGCATCGGAATCGAGACAGCATGGCCAACTTCGAAGTCGATACCGATACCGATTCCGATGATTCTGCAATCTCCGGGCGCCGCAGGCAGATTAGGCTTTGGAGGCGGCCGTCTTCGTTCCGGCGGGAAGATGCAGCCAGAAGGTGGTGCCTTTCCCGGGACCCGTCTCCACATCCACTTCCCCGCCGTGATCCGCGATAATTCCATAAACCGTCGAAAGACCCAGACCGACGCCGAACCCCTCGCTTTTGGTCGTAAAGAACGGTTCGAAGATGCGGGGCAGATCCACGTCGGAAATTCCCGGAGCGGTATCCGAGACACCCAGGCTGACGCGGTCCGTACCCCGGTCCGCTTTGGCCGTGAGTGTCAGGTCTCCGCCTTCGGGCATGGCGTCGATCGCATTGAAGATCAGGTTAATCAGACACTGCTGGATCTGGTTAATGTCCCCACGGATGATGGGCATGTCCGGCTCGATGTCGGATTCGAGCGTGATTTGACTCAGTTCCAGTTTGTGCTGGCTGAGGAGGATGCACCGCTTGAGGATCCGGATCATCAGGCGGAGGTAATTGAGGATACCGGCCAACGGATTGTTGATCTCGTGGACGACGCTGGCCGCCAGGCGGCCCAGGGACATCATCTTGTCTTGGTGGAGTATTTTCGCCTGGTCCGCCATCTCCCTTTCAAGGCGTCTCATCTTCCGCAGATCGCGGATGAACAGAACCATCCCGGCGTCCAATCCGTCTTCGTAGAGCATGGCCGCCGAAATCTGGACCGGAATTTTCCGGCCCGATCTGTCCTCCAGCATGGTTTGGTAGAGGGAAAGGCGATTTTTCCCGCCGTAGGCTTCCGATGCCACCGCCTCCTTGAATTCGGCAGCGGCGGCTCTGGGGAAAAACCGGTAGATCGGCAGGGTTTGCAGGACTTCCCCCTTGCTGTAGCCGAGCATCTGCTCGAGACTCCGGTTGAACGTGACGACCTGTCCTTCGACATCGAGGCCCATGATGCCGTCCATGGAGCTTTCGATGAGGTTCCGCTGATACGAAAACGTGTCTATGAGCTCCTGGGTCGTCTCTGCCCACCCGTTTTCCAGATATCGGGTGTAATCTTTGATCTGCTGTTGGATGGTGTAGCGTTGACGGGCCCTGTCCAAGGCGATGAACAGGATGTCGTTATCGATGGGTTTGGTGATAAAATCCGAGGCGTCGAGTTGCAGCGCTCGGATCGCCAGGTCCATCTCTCCAAAGGCGGTGACGACAACCACTTCGATATCCGGAAATTGCTGCTTGACGGTTTCCAATACCTGCAGCCCATCCATTCCCGGCATTCGGATATCGGTGATGACGATCTGAGGGGATGTCTCCGAGCACAACCGGAGGCCGGATGGTCCGTCGGCGGCAGTGACTACCGTGTACCCGGCATCTTCCAGAGTGATGCGCATTACCCGTCGGATGCCCTCTTCATCGTCGATTACCACGATTTTCCAAGGTTCCGGTGACGTCATGGGATACCCGCTTTGGTGGTGGTTTGATTCTGGTCGCCGATAGTGTCGGCCATTGGCAAAGACGGCCGCCTGTTACCTGTTGATGCAGGCTTCAGACAACCGTAATCGATATGAAAAGGGAAGGCAAGCTCCGGGGATGCGGCGGGTCTGGTGATCGGATCGCCTTGAAGTTCAGTCAATCCAGTGTTTCAAATCCTCGATAGGTTCCTTGAAATATGCCCTTGCCGTTTCTCAGGAATGTTTCGAAGCTCCATGCTTCATCGGATAGTCGATCGGCACAAGACGCTTTTAATACATAGGTTTGAGACGGTATCTGCATACCGCTGTGTAGGGTCGTTACGATATCCGTCCGGACATAAATCCGGCCCTCAAACATATCGAGACGATGAAACGCCCTCGGAGACACATCATAATAGAGAATACCCTCGACAACGGAACCGTTCTGCTGGATGATGGCGGGATAGACTTCACCCAGAACCTTTTTGCGTACGTAATTCAACAGCGTCGCCCGATCGGATCGATGTTGAAAACCGGAGACTTGGATCATGATTTCCGGATCCTTCAGGGTTCCGTATGCGAATAAATTCCCCACGACTATCGGATCAGTTCGAGGCGGACACGGGTCCTGCTCCATGACTTGAGGCGAAACCATCTGCCGCCCATTCGGAAGCCCGTTTTGGTTTGGTCTGGGTCGATCCGGTGGGGGTAGGCTACCTCCGGATCCATTTCCAGCTGGGTGGCCTCGATCAACAGCCGGCCTTTCTCCAATCCGCGGAATACGAGAATCAGCTTGGGCCACACCAGAGCCTGGTCTTTGGTAAGAACGATGTCATCACCGACCGCAATTCTGCCATGCGGTGGCTCATCGATAGCATCGGGTCTGCGCCAGTCATAGGCTGGGTCTTTGGGACCGAATACAAAAAAGAACAGACCGGTGACACTAATTAGTATCCCCACCATCAGAAAGATACGGGCGGGCCAGCCCATTTTTTGTTCGTCGTTTTGCCACATGGTGGTTTCGGATCGGCATGCTATAGCAATTGTCAGAATTCCGTTCCGATTCATTTTACGATCAACGTATCACCGCAAAGGCGCCAAGCTTCGCATGAAGCTTCGACCCGGCAAGCAGAGGTCGCAGAGGTGATATTGATTTTGCATTTCGCTGACCTGCCGTCGTCCCGCTCTCGCGGAACTATGGCAAGGCAGGGAGGGCGAAATGCAAAACGATCGTCTGGCAAAATGTAGAGAATTTGAATATGTTGCTGGGGCCCTTTCCCAGAATCCCCCTCTCAGGGATTCTGGGAAAAATACAGTTTCTTTGCGTCCTCTGCGACTCTGCGGTCATCGTTTCCATAGTTCTGCAAACGGAACATATTTATGACAGCCACTATTATAGGTAATATATCGAAATTTAACCACTTCCAAAACGATCCGCAAAGGGATTGTGAAACGGCTTTTTGGTGGGGCGCGTCTTTGCTTTCTTCCGGGGCCTGGGAGGGGATGTTTTCCGGCGTGGGTGCAGGCTTTTGGGATTCTGTTTCATGGACAGGGCGATCCGCTTCCGCTCCGGGTCGATCTGGAGTACGGTGACTGTGACCTGCTGGCGGGGGCGCACCACATCGGAGGGATTCCTGACGAATCGGTCGGCCAACTGGCTGATATGCACCAGGCCGTCCTGATGGACCCCGACATCCACAAATGCGCCAAAAGCCGTTACATTGGTTACCACCCCGGGCAATTGCATGCCCGGCTCCAGATTTTCCAGCCGCTCAATGCCGGACGCAAATTCCATCGATTCAAAGGCGCCCCGCGGATCTCTGCCCGGCTTGGCCAGCTCATCCAGAATATCCCGCAGGGTGGGCAGCCCAACGGATGGATTCACATAGCGCTTCAAATCGATCTTCGTGCGCAGGGTCTCGTTGCCCATGAGCTCGGTGATGGGGCAATCCAGATCCGTGGCCATGGTCGCAACCACAGGATAACTTTCCGGATGCACGGCACTGGCGTCCAGCGGATTGTCGCCATTCATCACCCGTAAAAAACCCGCGGATTGCTCGAAGGCTTTCGGCCCCAGCCGGGGCACTTGTCTCAATTCCTCTCGATTCCGGAAGGGACCGTTTTCGTCACGATAGGCCACGATCTGTCTGGCCAGGGCCGGGCCAAGGCCCGATACGTAGGTGAGTAGACGGGCGCTGGCACGGTTGACGTCGACCCCCACGGCATTGACGCAGCTCGTCACCACGTCGTCCAGGGCCTTTTTTAAGGCGGCCTGATCGACATCGTGCTGATACTGGCCGATACCGATGGATTTGGGATCGATTTTGACCAGTTCGGATAGGGGGTCCAGGAGACGACGGCCGATGGAGACGGCTCCCCGGATGGTCAGATCAAGGTCTGGAAATTCCTCTCTGGCCGCCTTTGATGCGGAATAGATGGATGCGCCGCTTTCATCCACCCGAATCACCGGGATGTTCGCATCGCCCGCCGGCTTTTTTAGAAACGCTTCGGTCTCTCTTCCTCCGGTGCCGTTACCGACGGCGATCACTTCGATGCGATGCTTCTTGAGCATGGCCACAATTGTTCGGGCGCTTTTCTCCGATGCCCGCTGAAGATATATGGTTTCATAATCGATGAGTTTGCCCTGACGATCCAGACAGGCCACCTTGCAGCCGGTTCGCAAGCCCGGATCGATGGCCAGAATCCGTTTGGGTCCCAAAGGAGGTTCCAGGAGCAGTTGTCTCAGATTGGTGACGAATATCGCGATGGCGTCGGTATCCGCCCGCTCTTTTATCCACAGCCGGGTTTCGGTCTCCATGGAGCGGGACAACAGCCGCCGGTAGCTGTCCTGGAGCGCGGCGGCAGCCTCTTTTGAATCCTGCCCATTGCCCCGAACAAATCGCGCTCCCAACAGTTTCAGCGCGTCTTCCTCCGGGGGTTGAATCGTCATGTTCAGGATGTCTTCTCGCTCTCCCCGCCGGATGGCCAGGACACGATGGGAGGGGGCGCTGGCCGCAGGCTCTTCCCACTCAAAATAATCCCGGTACTTTTGGCCCTCTGTTTCCTTTCCCCGGGCCACACGGCATTTGAGTGTCGACCGTTCTAAAAAGAATCGACGCAGGATACGTCGCGCCCCGGCGTCCTCATTGATCCACTCGGCCATAATGTCTCTGGCCCCGGCCAGGGCATCCTCGGGGGTTCCCACGCCCCGGTCGACATCGAGGAATGCCGTAGCCGCTTCTTCGGGTCGGATGCCCTTTTGATCGAAGATAGCCCGGGCCAACGGCTCCAGTCCCTTTTCGCGGGCAATGGTAGCCCGCGTCCGTCGCTTCGGACGATAGGGCAGATACACGTCTTCCAGTTGGGCGAGAGTAGGCGCGCCCTGAACGCTGGCCCGAAGTGCGTCGGTCAAGTGACCGTGCTCTTCCAGGGATGCCAGGATAGCCTGTCGCCGCTGTTCCAGTTCACGAAGCTGGATCATTCGATCCCGAATGGCGGTGACGGCCAGTTCGTCCAGGCTCCCGGTGGCCTCCTTGCGATACCGCGCAATAAACGGGACGGTTCCGCCGTCATCGAGAAGGGCGGCGGTGGCTTCCACCTGGCTGATGGACAGGTTTAGCTCGTGGGCTACCGTTTTGTGAAAGGACGATTGGGTGGTTGTCTCGTTCATGGGATCGAATTAAAAGGTTTCAGGTTTCAGTGTTCCCCGCTTTCGCTTCGCTCCAGACGGGATCTTCGACAGGTGTCAGGTGACTTGAGATTGCGGGTTTCAGGTTTCAGTGTTCAGGAATGTTGTGATGTGAAATCTAGGCAGCGGGAAATACGTTTCAAGTGACATCTATTCTATCACACCGAAGAGCATAAAATGGTATTTTTATGATTGTTTATTGATGTTCGTCGTGTTTTTCTTTTTTATTTCTTTATCTGACATCTGACATCTGACACCCGACACCCGATATCTGATATCTGAAGTTCCGTGCGGGAGGTATTCCGGGTGTTTTCATGTTGTGAATGAAATGCCTGCTTTTACCGGATCAGACAGGTCTGCACGTACGGCGAGACGATGTCTTTGAGCCGGGTCATCTCCGCTTCGCTGAAACGGCTTTCCCGATTCCTGAAAAACTCGGGATGCAGCAGATGGCCATCTTCGAAATGCTGCAGCGCATACAGGGTGGCGCCGCGAATCGTCCGGGCAATCTGCTCGATGATGACATCGTTGATGAAGGGCTTTACACAGGTGGTTCTGAACTCGTAGGCCGGCGCCTGCTCCATGATCATCCGGATACTGGCGAGGATGGCTCCAGGATCGCACGTCCGGCGAATCCAGGGCTCGTATTGGAGCGGATCGGTCTTGATATCCATGGCAATATAGTCGACAAGGCCCTTGCCCAGCAGCTCACGGATGGCATCCGGCCGGCTCCCGTTGGTGTCCAGCTTGACGGGATAGCCCATGGATTTAATGCGCCGGCAGAGGTCGATCAAGTCATGGTGCAGGGTCGGTTCACCACCGGAGATCACCACACCGTCGAGAAATCCTTTTCGATCCTCAAGAAAATCGAAGACGCCATCCTCTTTCAATAGAGCCGGGCAATCCCGGCACCCCCGGGCCAATTCCGGATTGTGGCAGAAAGGGCAGTCAAAGTTACAGCCGGAGAGAAACAGCACACAGCTGAGTTTGCCCGGATAGTCGATCAGGGAATTTTTTTGTATTCCGCCGAGAAGCATGATGTCTCCTGTCTGCGAAGACGGCTCAGCAGTTGCTTTCCATCCGCTGTTGATCCGGTGTGCACTCGATCCCGGCATCCATGGCAACGGCCGGCGCCGCCATGGTCTGGTCGTTTACCCGGTAGGTTTTCCTGTCCTCGAATTCGGCGGATTTGCCTTCGTTCCACTGCTTGATGGGTCTGAGGTATCCGACAACCCTGGAGTAGACCTCGGTCTCGGCCTGACACTGGCTGCATCGGTGCTGTTTTCCCGTGAGGTAACCGTGTGATGGGCAGATACTGAAGGTCGGCGTTAGCGTGAAGTAGGGCAGGTGGTAGTTGTTGGCAATCTTCCGAACCAGGACCTTTACCGCATCGATATCGGTGATCAGTTCTCTGAGAAAAATATGGAGAACCGTGCCGCCGGTGTACTTGGTCTGGAGCTCATCCTGCAGAGCCAACGTGTCGAACAGATCGTCGCTGTAGTTCACCGGGAGCTGGGTCGAATTGGTATAGTAGGGGGCGGCCCCGTTCCGGAATTCAGGTTCATTGGCACAGAGAATTTCCGGGTATCGCTTCTTGTCCATCATAGACAGTCGAAAAGAGGTTCCTTCACCGGGTGTGGCTTCCAGGTTGAAAATGTCACCCGTTTCTTCCTGGATCTCGGTGATCTGATTCCGGATATAGTCCATGATCTTCAGGGCAAACGTCTGTCCCCGCTCGGTGGTAATGTCCTCTCCGAGAAAATTTGTACAGGCTTCGTTCATTCCGATGATACCGATGGTCGAAAAGTGATTTTTCCAGTAGAGGTCGGAATGCTGTTTGATCTCACGGAGGTAAAATTTTGAATAGGGGTACAGGTTCAGATCGGTGAATCGTTCGAGGATTTTTCGCTTGATGACCAGAGATTCCTTGGCCATGAGGATCAACTGACGAAGCCGGTCGAAGAAATCGGTTTCGTTCTGGGCCAGGTAGCCGATCCGGGGCATGTTGATGGTGACCACCCCGATGGAACCGGTAAGCGGGTTTGCGCCGAACAGGCCGCCGCCCCGCTTGAGAAGTTCTCGATTGTCGAGGCGCAGCCGACAGCACATGGACCGGGCGTCTTCCGGGCTCATGTCGGAGTTGACAAAATTTGAAAAGTACGGAATGCCGTATTTCCCCGTCATCTGCCAGAGCATTTCGAGATTGGGATTGTCCCAGTCGAAATCCTTCGTGATGTTGTAGGTGGGGATCGGGAATGTGAAGACCCGGCCCTTGGCATCGCCCTCCATCATGACCTCGGCAAAGGCACGATTGATCAGATCCATTTCATTCTGGAACTCGCCGTAGGTTCGGCCCTGCAATTCCCCTCCGATAATCACCGGGTGATCCTTGAGGATGGACGGTACGTAGAGGTCCATGGTGATGTTGGTAAACGGCGTCTGGAACCCCACCCGGGTAGGAATGTTGATATTGAAGATGAATTCCTGGAGGGCTTGCTTGACGTCAGCGTATTCGAGGTTGTCATAGCCGATGAAGGGTGCCAGCAGAGTGTCGAAATTGGACATCGCCTGGGCGCCCGCCGCTTCGCCTTGAAGTGTGTAAAAGAAATTGACGATCTGGCCCAGTGCGGAGCGAAGATGCCTCGGCGGCCCGCTTTCGACCTTGCCCTCGACCCCTCTGAAGCCCTGCAGCAGTAGATCCTTGAGGTCCCACCCCACACAATAGACCGACAGCAGGCTCAGATCATGGATGTGCAGATCCCCGTCTTTATGGGCGCGACGAATCTCCGGTGGATAGATCCGGTTCAGCCAGTATTCGGATGTGACATCTGAGGAGATATAGTTGTTGAGGCCCTGGAGAGAATAGCTCATGTTGCTGTTTTCTTTTATCTTCCAGTCGAGCTTTTCGATGTAATTCTCTACAAGGCTGACACTGGCGCGGGTGGCGATGTTGCGGATCTGAGCATGCTGTTCGCGATAGAGGATGTAGGCTTTGGCTGTTTTGTAAAACGGTGAATCGAGCAGCACCCGCTCGACGATATCCTGTATCTCCTCCACTTCCGGGAGCGGTCCTAGCCGCAGTTCATGGGCCAGGGTCAGCACGCGAAGCGTGAGCTTTTTGGCTTCCCGATCTTCGAATTCACCGGTGGCTTTCCCGGCCTTGGCAATGGCGGATGTGATTTTAGAGGAATCAAAAGGGACGACGCGGCCATCTCGTTTCTTGATATTTTCGAACACAGTTTTCACCTCAGAGGCTTCCGGTTAGCATTGGCCAATCAGTTCAACACAGCAAGGGCCGACCTGAAGATCGGACACGGCTTTTGGATAATGGATGTGACAAGAACGCAGTGTTTCGAGGTACGATCAGCAATACAACAATATGTTGTTGTGTGTCAATACTAAAAAGTCAATATGTTGTGGGAAGAGGGGGTTGGATGTCTCATCCAAAGGGCCCCATTTCGATCCGATTCCAACCAGACTCTGAAACTCTCCTCTCATGGGAATTTTTTTTGCAACGGGAATACACATCGTGATGACAGCCTCGATCGCCGTCATCCGGGCGGGGTATGGGGTTTGGCAGTCTCTTTTGACGTGATCCAGATAAAATCCGCCTGGGTGAGTTCGAATTCCTGACCGGTTTCGGCCAGGGAAACGGTTCGAAAGGGGGCCTGCGTGCGCCGATAGGCACGTTGGGGAACGCCGAATTTGTTGACAATGTGGCCGTTGCCGACAATGACGACCATAATTTCTGTATTTAGGGCCTCAGCGATGGCTTCGGCCATGGCATCGTCCCAGGTGCATTGGGCCTGGTAGAAATAGTCGAAATTGTCCCGGCCGCGCATTTTGTGGGTGCTGAAAATTTCCTCGACGTAGGCGCGGTGTTCTTCATTACTCAGATCAATGTCTTCAGGTAAGAGTTTCCGATCGGAGGGCTGCAGATTGTCCAGACCCCCCGTGGCGATTTTTGCCGGCAGATGGAAGGGGATATTGAGTCCAATCAGGGGTAGCTGTTCGGAACGGATAAACTCCATAATCGGCCGATACAGGGCATAGTCATACCGCCAGTTGGCATACCAGTGGGTCTTCTCAAGCAGGGACCGCTCTTCAATGTCGCCTCGGGACCATTCTTCCAGCTTTGGATTGTAAGTATGGTCGAACATCTCCATACCCACCGCCACCGGATACCCCCGTTGGTGCAAGGCCTGGATAATTTCCAGCTGAATCTCGTGATGCCGCGGGTTTGTGTGCCGCTCTCCCACATAGATGACTTGCGCCGACGCCAAATCATCCATCATGTCTTCGAAGCTTACCGGTTCGCCCGTTACGGCCGAAAGAATCGTACCGGGTTCATGGGCGACGGCCGGTTTTTCAATGGCCACCGGATTCGCAGACATGGCACATCCTCCAATTATCAAAGCCGACATGAATCCAAAACAGATGCCCGTCACGGATCGCAGCCAGCTGCCGAAAGATTCGGCCCCGACCCGACCCAAACCGTAATGCGCTTTGGGATGGTTTGGTTCAGCCGGTGCTTGGGTCCCAGCTTGTATTTGCCGTATTCGCATGATATTTTAGTTCGACCTTATGCTAAAGATGAGATTCCATCGAGGCGGCTTACCCCGCGATGTTGCCGATGGCATTCATCAATACCGAATACCCAATACCTAATACCCAATACCCAATAACCAACTCATGCAACTTGATCAGAATCCTGTCTTCAGGAGAATCATCGCCCCCTGGTACGATTTTACCACAGCCTGCTGGCTCATGCTGGCCGCGATGGCGCTGGTTTTTGTGTTCGCCTCCGTAGGTATTGCCGTAGCCCAAAAAACAATCGCGTTTCGAAGCCATCTCTGGCTCCCGCTGGTCCTGCTGCTGCTCAGCGGCAGCGTCATCATATCCACCCTCTTCCGCCTGATTAAACGTCGTTCCCGTAAGCTTCCCCGTTGATCGCCATCCATGCGCCACAGTGCACGCAGCACCCCCGATCCATACATTCCGATAGAAAACGACCGGCGTCTCGATGCTGAGCCATGTCATCCAGGTTGACCGCTTCCGGATCACCGACACCCCGGCTGCTGACCGCCCGGGGAGGCCTGTACGGACCATGGATTACTTCTTGGCAAATTCGGAAAAACTCATGCTCCGGTAACTATCCGAGTGCATGTACTTGAGGATGGCCAGAAACAGATCCGGCGGCATGAACCCCGGCCGACTGCCGATCCGTTCTCCTCTCTCATTGAGGAACCAGGTGGTGGGAAGCCCCCGTACCATGTACTGGGAGGCAAGACGCTTTTCATTCTCCGAGTCAATTTTTACCGGGATAAAATTTTTATTGAGAAATGCAATGACGTCCGGAACCCGAAACGTTTCCTTTTTCATCTGTTCACAGGATTCACACCAGTCGGCCCAGAAAAACAGCAGGACTTTTTTTCCCTTTTGCTTTCCCAGGGAAGTTCCCTCGGCATAGTCGTACCAACGGATCTGACTTGCATCGGCGGACGCGGCCACGGCGAGGCTTATCGCCATGGCGACAACCATCGCAGTGTGTGCCGTCCGGGTGTGGAATCCCATCATCATCCTGCGTCCCGATTCAGAATTGAAGTTTGTTCATAATAAGGCCGATACCCACAAGAATCAACAAACTCCCGGCGGCCACATTGATATAGCGCAGTGCCGCGGAGGCTTTCTGCATCATCGTCAGAATCAAGTGGATGAATACAGAGATTACCAGAAACGGGACGGCCAGCCCGGCCGAATAAATCCCCAGAAGGCCGATACCCTGCCAGATCGTTTCCTGACTGCCGGCAATGATCAGTATCGAGCCCAGAAGAGTCCCCACACAGGGGCTCCAGCCGGCGCCGAAGGCCATCCCGACCAGGAATGTGCCGAACATATGCAACGGTTTTTTTCTGAGCTGCAGCCGTTTCTCAATGTCCAGGGCCCGAATCCGGAAGAGACCGAGAAGGTGTAATCCAAAAATCAGGATGATAAATCCGCCAATAATTCGCACAAATTGCCGGTACTGAAAGAAAAGACCGCCGAGAAAGGACGCCGAAGCACCCAACAGGACAAAGACAAACGAAAATCCCAGCACAAATGCCAGGGTGGACATGACCACTTTCTTCCGGATCTGTGCGGTTTCCGATCCGGTCAGCTCTTCCAGACTGTAACCGGTGATAAACGTAAAATAGGCCGGAATCAGCGGCAGTACGCAGGGTGAGAAAAACGACAACAACCCGGCCAGCAGGGCGGCCGGATATGTGACCGGTTCGGCAAACATGGTTTCTTGATTAAATCCTTTGTCAGATTATGTCTCTTAGAGCCGAAGCTCTTGATAGCGTTACAGCCTTTTCGGGATTTTCTTCTGTCCGAGAGCGCCTGCCAACGATTGCCGGGCCAAAGGTATCTCCCTCGCATCGTTTCTGAAATAGAGGGCCCGTATGGCCCGTCCACGGCCTCTGATTTCGAAAAGGACGCCCTTCGGGGCTCGGGCTACCTGCTTAACTCTCGACCCCGCTGACGGGCTGCCAAGATCGCATCGACCAGAAGTTCCTGAGCCTTGCCCTTGTCCAAAACGCTGATGGCGGCAGCGGTGGTGCCACCAGGGGATGTCACTTTCCGGCGGAGCGATTCCGGAGACTCGCACCGCTCTTCCATGAGTCGAACCGCTCCTTTTATCGTACCTATGGTCAGAAGGGTGCTGTCTTGTTCTGAAAATCCCATACGGATGCCGGCGGCGATCATGGCCTCGGCAAGATAAAATAGATACGCCGGTCCGGAACCGGACATTGCGGTAACAGCGTCCATCTGATGCTCTTCAAATTCGATCACCGCACCCATGGCCTCGAATATCTGCCGGGCCTGCCGCATGTCTTCGCCGCTGGCATATCGGTTCGGGCTCATCCCGGACATGCCCTCCAGAACCAGCGCCGGTGTGTTCGGCATGACGCGGACAATGGGAAGCCGGGCCCGGGTCATCTCATCCAGGGGCTTATAAAGCACATCCTCGATTTGCCGAATACGCGCCCCGGCGGCAATGGATATGACCAGCTTGCGGCTATCGATGCGATATCCGGGATGCGCCGTCACGCCGTCCAGGACCTGGTTCATTTGCTGCGGCTTGACTGCGAGCACCACGACCCGGGATTCTGAAAACAAACGGGCATTCTCATGGGTTGTGGACACACCGTACGTGGAGTTGAGGTGTTCCAGGCGACGTTCATCCACATCGGACAGAATTACGTCCCCGGCAGGGGCGGTTTCCGAACGGACCAGCGCTCCGGCAATGGCCTCTCCCATGTTTCCAGCGCCGATGATCCCAATTTTCATGGTCATGATTCGATCTCCCCGGAGATGGCCTATCGTCGTCAGACCATCCCGAAAGCTTCCGAGCCGGAACGGCAGGCGGTCCGGCCCAAACCTCTTCTGGTGCGCGGTGTTCGCGCCGTCTGTCCAGCCCCCCGGGGCGCCTGTGGGTAATCCCGGAGGCGGCTCATGTCGTGCTGCCTGCGGCAGGCAGAGTCAATGTGATCCAGAGATAGTTATCGTTCGCAAACCGCGACTGTCAACGGTTTTGCTGGAATTCACTTGACTTAGGGGCGCTAAATAATTTAAATTGTGTGTGTTTTATAGCCCTTAGCCCGGACATGGCACACGCGGGTCCGGGCTGATTTCGCTCTGAAACTCTGTTTCGTCAAGGTCATCGATTATGTTTATCATTGGAAATCTCCTGGCCGCCCTGGCCGTTGTCATATCATACGTTCTCACGATCTACATGTGGCTGATCATTGCCAGGGCCATTTTGTCCTGGGTGAATCCGGACCCATACAACCCGATCGTGCGGTTTTTGTATAACATCACCGAACCTGTGCTTCACCAGGTTCGCAGTCGCCTTCCCGTTAATTTTGGGGGCATCGACGTATCGCCGATTATCGTGTTTCTGGTCATTATCTTTCTGCAGAAGTTTGTCGTCGGCAGCCTCTCCGGGATGGCAGCATCCCTTTTGTCAAAATAAAGCTGGAGGAAACGGTATGAAACTCACCGCCCTTGACATTCAACAGCAGCAGTTCCGTACCCGGTTCAGAGGGTTTGATATTCGGGAAGTCGACGCGTTTCTCGATCTGACGGCAGATTCCTTTGCCCAGCTACTGGCGGAAAATGATTCCCTCCGGGATCGCATCGATCGGCTCGAACATGAACTTCTCGGCTACAAACAGCGAGAGGAAACCTTCAAAAAGGCGATGCTTAACTCCCAGCAGGCCATCGACCAGATGAAAAAGAATGCGCAGCAATCGGCGGATCTTGTGGTTGCCGAAGCCGAGGTCAAGGCCGAAAAGATTCTCAACAGCGCCCATCAGCGACTGGGACGGCTTCAGGAAGACATTGATGAGCTGAAACGGCAGCGCGTGCAGATCGAGGCCCAGATCCGTTCGATCCTGGATGCCCATGGGCGCCTGCTCGAAATGGGCGTTGAAGCCTCCAAGGTCCAGGACCAGGAAGATACCAAGGTCCAGGTGTTGAAAAAAACATGATAGCACATTATATTCCCGTATAATTCACGACTTGGATAAGCGTCCCCTTCATTCAAACCCACGTTCTCTCCATGCAAGAGATCGGGAGTAGCCCATGGCGAAAATCGACGCATTTTTTAAACTCATGAACGACCAAGGGGCTTCGGACCTCCATCTGGTTTCCGGGCAGGAGCCTGTGTTGAGGATCCGTGGTGAGTTGGAGAGGGTTAAATTCAAGACGCTCGAAAACGACGAACTCAAGGCCATGCTCTATGAAATCGCACCCGAGCAGAAAGTCAAACAATACGAAGAAACCGGTGACGTCGATTTCGGATACGAGATTCCGGGTTTAGCCCGATATCGGGCGAACTTTTTTACGCAGAAATACGGGGTTGCGGCGGTGTTCCGGGAAATCCCGAGTAAGATTATGACCGCCGAGCAGCTCGGATTACCACCGGTCGTACCAAAACTGGCCGGCCTGCCCAGAGGGCTTGTCGTTGTGACGGGGCCCACCGGAAGCGGTAAATCCACGACACTTGTGGCCATCATCGATGTGGCCAACCGCACACGGAAAGATCACATTCTCACCATTGAGGATCCCATCGAGTTCGTCCATGCCAGCGCCAGCTGTATTGTCAACCACCGGGAAGTGGGAACCCATACCGAATCCTTCGGGGCAGCACTGCGGGGCGCCCTGCGTGAGGACCCGGACATCATTCTGGTGGGCGAAATGCGGGATCTGGAGACCATCTCTCTGGCGGTCGAGGCCGCGTGCACGGGGCATCTGGTATTCGGCACGCTGCACACCACCAGTGCGGCCAAAACCGTGGACCGGATTATCGAGGTGTTTCCCGAATCGGGTCAGGCACAGATCCGATCGACCCTTGCCGACGGTATCCGCGCCATTATTGCCCAGACGCTGTTCAAACGGATGGACATCAAAGGGCGTTGCGCCGCGCTTGAAATTCTCATTGCGACCCCGGCGGTGAGGAACCTGATACGTGAAAACAAGACCTACCAGATCCCCTCAATGATCCAGACCGGGAAAAAGTACGGCATGACGCTGCTCGACGACGCCATCATGGACCTTGTCGAAAAAGGGTACATCAACCCGGATGACGCCTATGCGAAAGCAAACGAAAAAGCCCGTTTTCGGCCCCTTCTGAAGCACCCGCCCACCGACTTTACCGAGGCGTAATCCGAGCGATGCGTGTGACGGTCGCGGCATCGCTGACGTCACGGAATACATGTAAACTCAGCGATCCGGTGAGGGGATAAGACGCGTTTCCGATACGGGATGCTTATTTTTGGCGATCCGACCCAACGTTCCTTTATCCTAATCGAGGAGGCGGTCATGCAAAAACAAGAAGTCGATTATATACTCACCCGGATGCTCGATGCCTTTGGCAATGTTCCGGACCTGAATCTTACCGTGGGAAAACCGTTCCAGGTCGAATCATCCGGGCTGCTGACCAAAATTGACATGGATCCTTCTATCCATGAATTAACCCCCTACCAAACAGAGGTGTTCGCCCTCAATCTACTCAACCAGAATCGTCGTTTGACGGAAACTCTGCTGTCCGAAGGCTCTTGTGACATGTCCTATGAGTTGCCGGGCAAAGCCCGTTTCCGGGTGAACATATTCTCCCAGCGCAACAATTACTCCATTGTTCTACGAAAGCTCGAGACCAAGATCCCGACCATCGAGGAGATGAAGTTACCGGAACCGTTTTACAATGTGGCCAAGGAAAAAAACGGGATTGTGTTTGTCACCGGTGCCACAGGCAGCGGAAAGTCGACCTCCCTGGCCGCGGTCTTAAATCAGATCAATGAAACGACGTCGGTGCATGTCGTCACATTGGAAGATCCTGTCGAGTATCAGCACCCCCACAAGAAGTCCACCTTCAACCAGAGAGAAATGGGAAATGATTTTGATTCGTTTGCCAATGGTTTGCGTGCCGCCTTACGGCAGGCGCCCAAGGTTATCCTCGTGGGTGAGATGCGGGACCGGGAAACTGTGGAAATCGGGCTTAGCGCAGCGGAAACCGGACATCTGGTTCTTACGACCCTGCATACGGTGGATGCCGGACAATCCATCAACCGTATTCTCGGTATGTTCGCCCAGGAGGAAGAAAATCAGATCCGTATCCGTTTGGCGGATACCGTAAGATGGATTATCTGCCAGCGGCTCCTGCCGAAAGTGGGTGGTGGACGGGTGGCGGCCTTTGAGATCATGGGGACCAATCTCCGGGTCAAGGACACCATCCTGCGGGGTGAGTCCGAGGGGAAAACCTTCTATGACATCATCGAAAAGGGCGACGCCTATGGATGGAGGACGTTTGACAAACACATCGTGGGACTTTACGAGCAGGGCTTGATCACCGAAGAAACGGCCATGGCCTACTCCTCTCACAAGGGCATCGTGAGCCGAGGCATGGACCGGGTCAAGTCGTCCAGAGGTGAAAAGACGACCGATATCGACGACCTTGAAATCGATATCGATTACGGAAAGAAGGCTTAATGCCGCCATATCGGCGGCAGGGTGAAACATTCCCATAGAACCTCGGGGGAAGGCCATGGATATCATTTGCGGCGGCTGTAGCGCGAAGTTCAGAATACCGGATGATAAGATCCCCAAGGGGCAGGCGTTTTCGGTGGCCTGCCCCTTGGGCCAGGAGAAAATCAACGTCGAACCCGGGGCATCGGAAGAGGCCGGACCGGCAGCCGCTCTGGGATTGGCTGAGGCCGGTGGCGATGAAAGCTACGATGCCGAAGACAAACCCTTCGATTTTTTAGAGGAAGGCGCCGAAACGGCTTTGCTGTGTGAAAGCGAACCGGATGTCCGGGCCAAAATTCGCGAGGCCTTGGGGAGTCTCGGGTACCAGGTGCGGGAAGCAAAAACACCGGTGGATGCACTAAAGCAGATGCGATTTCATGTGTTTAATGTAGTGGTCCTAAATGAGATGTTCGGGACCTCGGATCCGGATGAAAATAATGTCCTCAGATTCATAGACCGGCTTGGCATGGCCGTTCGCAGAAACATCTTTGTGGCCCTCATCACCGAACGGTTTCGTACCAACGATCATATGGTGTCCTTCACTAAAAGCGTCAACATCGTTATCAACAAGAAAAACATCGGAGACTTCAAGACGATTGTCAAACAGGCGGTATCCGATGATGTGGTGTTTTACCGGGTGTATCGGGAGGCGATGATCAAGACAGGACGCGCGTGATAGGATTTTGGATTTATGAACCCCGAAATGATCCCGCTAATCCAAAATCCAAAATACAGAAGATGAATTATACTTGCAAAGACTATCGTGCTGAAATGATCCTGCTGGGTCTTCAGCGGCGCCTTCAGGATGACGATCTTTCCGAAGCGGAGAAGAAAAAGATCAAAGAACAGATTCGTGAGATCGAACAGTCCATGGGTATGGCCTAACCCGAAAATTGCATGAAATCTTTTCAGCGATTGGCTTTAAAGAAATAACGTTGGGGAGTGTTCATGTAAATCCGGGCTGATTCCCGCTATCCTTCCCGCCACACACATACAGCGTGGTCCCTTTGTCGAGGGCACCGACACAGCTCGATCCCGCGCCGGCCGTGCAGCTAAAGCAGTGGCTTGCGGTGATGATCGGATGCCCATTGGTCACCGAGTCGATGTCATGGATACGGACCGGATGGAAGTCCTGATCCAGGATCGGAAGGCCGAGGGCCTGGTTAAAGTCGCAATTGTAAAGCAGCCCCTGGTAATCCACGCTGATCAATGTTCGGCACATGATATTCGATGCGGCATTCATATTCAGGTTCCCGCGAAGCAGATCGATATAGGCATCCAGCCGTCCCTGTTTTTTTAAATCTTCCCCGAAACGACCGATGGGAGCATTGGTGATAGTATAGAGATTGGAGAATGTGATTCCGTACTTCTCACGGAGTTCCCGCTTGTAGTCGGCTTCGAGCTTGCCTTGATCCCCCGGAAGAAAATCCCCTCCCGGATTGTAGACCAGGTCCAACTCAAGGGATTTCCCGTATCCCAAACGATTCAGCATCCGGAGCGCTCTGATGCTCTTCTCAAAGACACCCCTTCCCCTTTGTTTGGCGACATTTTCAGCCGTGTAGCAGGGCAGTGATCCAATCACTACGATGCCATGATCGGCATACCATCGGGGGATCCATTCGTTGCCCGGTTCAAGCAGAACGCACAGATTCGATCGGACCATAAGTCGGTTCACCAGGGGATGGGCTTCCTCGAGGAGATATTTGAAGTCCGGATTCATCTCCGGGCTGCCACCGGTAATATCCAGCGTCAGGCCGGGATGCCGGTTTAGCACGGCCAGCACCTGATCCATGACCTTTCTGGACATGATCTTTTCTCCATGGGGGCCGGCGTTGATGTGGCAGTGTCCGCAGCTGAGATTACACAGATCGCCAAGGTTTACCTGAAGGGTTTTGAGTTCTTCAAAGCTAAGCAGTTCCGGAGCCGCATCTTTGAGTGCTGTTGCGAAATCGTTTGCCATAGTTTTCTCCTTGCCCGGTTTTAAACCTGTATGTCCGCATATTTTATTTGGCTTAAGTGTCGTTGGTCCGGTTCAAACCTTACACGCGGGATTCCATACTATGGTATGTGGATGCTACTCGGGAAAGCGCCTTTTCAACTCGGCCACCTGCTCTCCATCCAGTACCGGATGGTTGGAACCCCTCAGCAATCGATACATACGCGCGGTTTCCTCGAGTTCCTCGGCCGAGTGTACTTCGTCATCCAAACGTTGGAGATTGTATCGATCGCGCATCCACCGGATGTCGTGTGCAGTGGGGCGCTCGGGTGTCGACCGTTGTGGCGATCATGTCGTGATTAGATCGCCGATGATCCGCAACCCCTCCAGGGTCAGGGACTGATCCACCGCTTCAATGGATTGGCACACACTGGCCATGAGATCGGCCAAACCGCCGGTCGCGATGATTTTCGGATGGGATGCCATTTCCGCTGCCAGGCGGCGCGCCATACCGTCAACCAGCCCGGCATATCCCAGGATGATGCCGGACTGCATGCTGCTGGCGGTATCTTTGCCGATGGCCGCCTCCGGCAGGGAAAAAATCTCGACCCTTGGAAGCTTCGATGCTTTCTGAAACAACGCTTCCGCCGAAATCATGATGCCCGGGCTGATCGCACCGCCAAGGTACTCTCCGTTTTCCGATATGGCGTCGAACGTTGTAGCGGTGCCAAAGTCGATGACCACCAGGCTCGATTGATATCGATGAAACGCTCCGATGCCATTCACGATGCGATCGGCGCCGACTTCAGCAGGATTTGGGATGCGGATCGGCATCAAATCAAATGTCCGTGGATCGACCCAGTAGGGTCTATGCCCGAGGTACTTTCGACAAAACGAATCGAGGATGGTTCTCATTGGGGGAACCACACAGGAAATGACCGTGCGGTCGATGTCGGCGAGCTGAATTCCGCCGGTTGTAAACAGGCTGGAGGCCAGCACATGGAACTCGTCTTCCGTTGTGTTGCGCTCCGTGCGAACACGCCAATCCTTAGCCAGGGCGTTGCCGTCATAGATCCCCATGACCGTGTTTGTATTGCCGATGTCAATGACCAAAAGCATAATCGGTTACCGTGAATGAGGTTGGGGGTTCACCGCCTATTTTGGAAACGTTGGTTCCGGGAGCCGGAGCGTACTGCATGGATACAGGACATCGGCCTATCCCTCGACGAGGGGACGCCCTTCGGATACACCCATGCATTCGGGTTTTCAAGGGTTTTTCGTCGCACGAGGATAGCGTACCGAGATTTGATGCGCCCGTCTAAACCGACGCGTTGACGATGGCATCGACAACGGTAACCGTAGCTCGGGTATTGCCCACATCGTGGACCCGCACCATATGGGCACCGTTGAGAATGGATGCTGCCACGGCCGCCTGGGTGCCGGTTTCCACCTCCGGAACCAGCGGAGTGATTGCCGTGTCATCGGTTCCCTTCAACAAGTTCCGAATGAACGCTTTCCGGGAGGGGCCGACCAGTATGGGAACATCCATGTCTTGAAAGTGTCCCAGTTGCTGCAACAAACCCAGATTGTGATCGAAGGTTTTTCCGAAACCGATGCCGGGATCGATGATAATCTTCTCCCGGGGGATACCGGCGGCTTCGGCCCGCTCTATCGCCTGTTCCAGAAACTGCTGAATATCTCCCAGGAGATCGTCATACGCCGGAGCGTCCTGCATGTTTTTCGGCGTGCCGAGCATGTGCATCAGGATAATGGGAACACCATAGTCGGCCGCTACCGCCCCCAGATCCGGCTCGAGACGGAGCGCACCGATATCATTGATGATGGATGCGCCGGCGTCCAGCGCCCGCCGAGCGACTTCGGCCTTGGTGGTATCAATGGAAATGGGGATGGAAATGTACTGGGCGAGCGTTTCGATGACCGGAATCACCCGGCGTAATTCCTCCTCCGGGGAGACCGGCTCCGAGAAGGGTCGCGTGGATTCGCCGCCGACATCCAGTATGTCGGCGCCGTCCTCGGCCAATTTCCGACCCTGCGCCACAGCGGTATCGGTAGAGAAAAAATGCCCGCCGTCGGAAAAAGAGTCTGGCGTTACATTGACCACCCCCATGACAGCGGTTCTGGTTCCCAGGTCCAGTCTGTGCCGGCCCCAGGCCAGGCTGTAGGTGTTTCGGAAGATCATGCCTTTTGAGATCGTGTTGCCGCCGGGCGGATCAATCAGGCGTCCCCTGGCTGATTGCTATCCTCTGTCGATTCGCCGGTATGGTTGGACGGCAGTTGAATTCCCGGTCTCATTTCTTGGATGAGTTCGTCCAGTTCGGCGCCCATGACCGTTTCCTTTTCCATGAGCTCATCGGCCAGACGATGCAGGATGTCCATGTTCTCTTCCAGGATACTTATGGACCGGGAATAGGCATTCTGTATCAAACTCATGATCTCCCCATCGATGCGACGTGCCGTTTCTTCGGAGTAGTCCCTGTGCTGGGAGATTTCACGGCCGAGAAAAATCTGCTCTTCGCCGACCTCGTAGGACAAAGGCCCCAATTGGTCGCTCATACCCCACGACCGGATCATTTTTTGCGCCAGATCCGTTGCCTGTTTGATGTCATTGGCCGCGCCCGTGCTGATCCGGTTAAACACCAACTCTTCAGCCGCACGCCCGCCAAAGGCCACGGAAAGCTCGCTTTCGAGCTGGTCCTTGTACTTGAAATCCCGTTCTTCGGGAAGAAACCAGGTCACACCGGCAGCCCGACCCCTTGGTATGATGGTAATCTTGTTGACGGCGTCGGTTTCGGGCAGGAATCTGGCGACCAACGCGTGCCCGCCTTCATGATAGGCCGTGGTTTTTTTATCTTCGTCGCTGATGACCTTGGATTTCCGCTCGAGCCCCATGTACACTTTATCTTTCGCGTCTTCAAAGTCCATCATGTCCAAATGGTCTTTTTTCCGCTTGGCAGCCAACAAGGCGGCTTCATTCACTAGGTTTTCCAGGTCCGCCCCGGAGAACCCCGGCGTTCCCTTGGCCAGCGTGGTGACATTGACGCCCTCGTCCACAGGGGTCCGCTTCATGTGAACCCGGAGGATTTTCTCCCGACCCCGAATATCCGGCATGGACACCACCACCTGTCTGTCAAAACGCCCCGGTCTCAAGAGGGCCGGATCCAGAACATCCGGGCGGTTGGTGGCCGAAATGAGAATGACGCCCTCATTGGATTCAAATCCGTCCATTTCGACCAACAGCTGGTTGAGCGTCTGCTCCCGCTCATCGTGGCCGCCGCCCAATCCGGCTCCCCGGTGACGCCCCACAGCATCGATTTCATCGATGAAAATGATGCACGGCGCATTCTTCTTCCCTTGGACAAACAGATCGCGGACCCTTGAAGCGCCAACGCCCACAAACATTTCCACAAAATCCGAACCGCTGATGCTAAAGAAGGGAACGCCGGCCTCACCGGCAATGGCCCGGGCCAAGAGCGTTTTCCCCGTGCCCGGCGGTCCCATGAGCAGCACCCCTTTGGGGATGCGTCCGCCGAGTCGGGTGAACTTTTTGGGATCTCGAAGGAACTCGACAACTTCGCTGAGCTCCTCCTTGGCCTCATCGATACCGGCTACATCATCAAAGGTGACCTTTGCCGACTGGTCCGACATGAGCCGTGCGCGGCTCTTTCCAAAGGATAACGCTTTTCCGCCGCCGCTCTGCATCTGACGCATGAAGAATATCCATACCGCGATCAGAACGATCATGGGGAACCATGAAACCAGAACGGACATGTACCACGGGGATTCGGTCGGCGGTTTGGCCGAGATGACAACACCTTTCTGGCGCAGCGTCTGGATTAGATCGGTATCCTGGGGGGCGAATACTTTAAAGCGTTGGCGATTGGAATCGGTAACGAAAAGCTCCTGCCCCTGGATGACCACTTCATCGACACGCTCGCTGTCGACCATCTCCAGAAACTCAGTATAGCTGATGTTGTTTTCGGCAATGTTTTGTTGCGTAAACAGATTGTATAGCATGATCATCATCATCGTGATGACCAGCCAAAGTGCGAGGTTCTTGTAAAAGGGATTCAAAGAATTCTACCTCCTCCTGGGGCTCGGGCCAATAGTATTCGCGTGCCGAGTGTGTTGCCGGTCCGCTGGTGCTCCACACGAGCCGATAATCTTTTGACATCACTATATTAACCATTACCGGTCGTCAGGCAAGGAGCAGTTCGCCGCGCAGCACCATTCCGGTGGATGGTTCGACCTTGACCGTCTCTGCAATACGATGGCCTGCAACCCATACAATGGTATCCCTGCTGAGTAACACGGGACAGCGGCTTCGTTCCTTCCTTGGGATTTTGTTGTTGATGAAGAAGTCCGAAAGCTTTTGTGTACCCGTCATGCCCAGCGGCTGAAAGCGGTCCCCCGGCCTGGCATTGCGAACAGTGACCGGAAAACGGACCTTTTTCATATCAAAAAAGGCGACCTGCTGTCCAGCAATGCGGGTTTGGGGCATCGTAGCCCGCTCGATCCTCGACAGGGTTAGGATCATCCCGATTTCAGGTATTTCCAACGAGCCTGGACCTTCGATTTCGTAGACAAACGCATCTGACCGCGTCCGGAACGATCCATCGGATGGTTTTGGAGAAAACACGACTCTGTCGTAACATCGATCGACCTGAAGCCCGTTCGGCAGGTCGACATGCCCGCCCGGTGGGCCATCCTGTATTAGCTTCAGGACGGCGTCCACATGGGCATAGGTCAATTGACGCAGGCTGCCTGTGGCGGCTTCCACGGCCTTGCGCACGATCCGTCGTTGGGCCCCGGGATGGATCTCCAAGAGACGTTCCACCGCCAGTTGGATATCATGATCATCCCGTTTCAAAACCGCCTCTTCAAACATCTGTTCGATATGCGCGTCCCGCCAGGTGTCCTCATGACGCATGATATCGGCCATCCGGATCAGGCTGTTTGACACTGATGGATGCACCGTCTCCTCCAGAAAGGGAAGGATCCGGTGCCGGATCCGGTTTCGAAGCAGACGCTCATCCCGGTTGGTGGCGTCATCCACCCATTGAAGATCCCAAGCGGCCAGAAACGCGAGTAGGTCCTTTCGGCGTGTCTGGATCAGGGGGCGTACGATCGGCCCCCGCACCGGAGGTATCCCAGAAAGCCCCTTGACACCACTGCCGCGAAACACCTGCATCAGCACCTGTTCGGCGTTATCATCGGCGGTATGACCCACCGCGATACGCCCATACCCCTGGGATTGCGCTGTTTTCGTCAGAAACGCATAACGCCGTTTCCGGGCCGCCTCCTCCGGGGACAGACCGCGGGCACGTCGATAGGCGTTGACATCTTCCGTGCGGGAATAAAAAGGCAGGTCCAACCGGTTCGCCGTCTCGGCGGCAAAGGCGGCATCCCGATCCGATGCCGCTTCACGAAGCTGATGGTTCAGATGGGCAATGCCCAATTGGAGGGGCAGGTCGGGGATCAACTGGAGTAGGCCATGCAGCAGCGCCATGGAATCCGGTCCTCCGGATAGCGCCACCAGGACTCGGTCGCCGGGGTGGAGCATGGCAAATTGCACAATAGTCTGTTTTATCTGGCGGAGAAATCGGGAATTACTGAAGCCTTTGGGCGATGTTGGCATGAACCTGCTTGGATGTCTTCTTGTCCCAGAGTCCGACGGTGCCGGATCGGACGGTAACTTCGGTGATATTTGGCGCTACCAGGGTGACCACCACAGTCACCGGAGCGCCGTTTGACCCTTTGGCCTTTACGACCGATGTTATGGCATCCCCGGCCGGCTGTTCTTCGACGGTCATGTCCAGCTTTTTGAGAGTGTCCAGCGAGGCCGCCATTGTTCTATCGTAATCCGCCTGATAGGAACGCGTCAACTTTCCTTTGCTATAGGCATAGGCGCCGGCACCTGCGGCACCCCCGACCACGACCACCGGGCATCCGGCGGTGACCGTGATACACCCTACTGCAAAAACAATAAGCATCCATCGCGCCAGGGGCAGCATGTGCATCTCCCTGTACTCTACGCTCACGATCTGCGGACAGATTCGAAATTCTTGAATTTTCAGATGCCGTTACATTATTTGAGCGGGGAGTAAAAGTCAACATAAACCCATAATGTGGTATGGCGCACCATTTGCGTATGGAATATGTTGTGTGCCCTCTGATTCGCCCGGTTGCCCGAGAAATTTAACTTTCGGGATACTCTTGCAATATTTGGGATATCGGTTATAAACAGATTCCCGGTTGTGCTAGGCGGGGAGCTAGCGGTGCCCTATTCCCGAAATCCGCTTACGCGGGGCTGAATTCCCCCCAGAGGGGTTGTCGACAAAGCGGATCGGCCTTCGACCGGCCACCGCGCAACAGACGGTCATGAACCTCGTCAGGTCCGGAAGGAAGCAGCGATAAGTGATGCAGTCTGTGTCGCGGACCGTGCCCGGTCTCATGTTGGCCATGATGCCAAGAAGATATCTCGACAGGGGGTGCACAACCTCTCCCATCCATTTCCGGCAATGACCCGACGACACCCCCCAGCTCCCCATGGAAGGTCCTCTCAACCCCCTCCAATACTCGGTTTTATCAAGATATATCCGTCTTGACATCCATACACTCCGTCTTATGTTTGTCCAGAGTTAATCCCCGGTACACAGACCTTTACAAGAGGAGATAGCGGCAACGGATGGCACGCCGGACAAAGATCGACATCCAGACAGACGACAATGATTCGCATGAAGTAGATCACCAGGAAGTGGACGACAGTGGATTGGATTTGTCCGGTGAAACGGTCGCAGAGCCGGAAGCACCATCGGAGGACACCTCTGCCACGTCCCAGGACGAGCTGGAATCGGAGCTCGAATCTGTCAGGCAGGAAGCAAAAGAAAACTATGACAAGTATCTGAGAGCTTCCGCTGAACTGGACAACGTCAGAAAACGAACGGCCAGGGAATTGGGCGATTTCCGCAAGTTCGCCGTCGAAAAGATTGTCAAAGATCTTTTGCCGGTGGTGGACAACCTGGAGCGGGCAATCCATTCCTCGGGCGGGAATGATCAGGATGCCAACGGTCTCATCGAGGGTGTCGATCTGGTGCTCAAAGATCTCCTGAAGGTTTTCGATAAATTCGGCGTTAAACCGATCGAATCGCTTGAAAAGCCCTTCGATCCAACCTTCCATCAGGCGGTAATGCAGGAAGAAACGCCCGACCATCCAGATAGCACAGTGATTTCAGAGCTTCAAAAAGGGTATTTACTACATGATCGCCTGCTTCGGCCGGCGATGGTCGTCGTATCGCGTAAACCCGGTTGATCCAACCGGTCGTGGGGGGGGCTGAACGGCGGCAAATCAGAGTTTTTAAGAGAGTGATAGATTCGAGTGAAGGAGGAGTTCAGATGGGTAAAATCATTGGAATTGATCTCGGGACCACAAATTCCTGCGTGGCGGTGATGGAAGGGGGCGACTCAAACGTCATCACCAACCCGGAGGGTGGCCGCACAACGCCATCCATTGTTGCCGTTTCCGACAGCGGCGAGCGACTGGTCGGGCAGATCGCCAAGCGACAGGCGGTGACCAATCCGGAAAATACGGTATTTGCGGTCAAACGACTTATCGGGCGAAAATTCAAATCAAAAGAGGTGCAGGACGATATCAACATCCTGCCCTATAAATTGGAAGAAGCGTCCAATGGCGATGTGCGTATCCGACTAAAGGACAAATTGTACAGTCCGGCGGAGATCTCCTCTTTTGTGCTGGCCCACATTAAAAAATACGCCGAAGACTACCTGGGCGAGACTGTTAACGATGCCGTGATTACCGTTCCCGCCTATTTCAATGACAGTCAGCGCCAGGCCACCAAGACGGCGGGAAAAATCGCCGGCCTTAACGTGCAGCGGATCATTAATGAGCCGACAGCCGCCTCTCTGGCTTATGGGCTGGACAAGAAATCCGATCAGAAGATTGCCGTATTTGACCTGGGTGGCGGTACCTTTGATATATCCATCCTGGAAATCGGTGAAGGGGTATTCGAAGTCAAGGCCACCAACGGTGACACCCATCTCGGCGGTGAAGACTTCGATCTTCGTGTCATCGATTACTTCGCCGATGAATTCAAGAAAGATCAGGGGATTGACCTGCGCACAGACAAGATGGCGCTTCAGCGCCTGAAGGAAGCGGCTGAAAAGGCCAAGATGGAGCTTTCTACATCCATGGAAACGGATGTGAACCTTCCCTTTATCACCGCCGATGCCAGTGGGCCGAAACATCTGAATATGAAGCTGTCCCGGGCGAAACTGGAGTCTCTGGTTGCCGATCTGATTGACAAGGTGGAGGGGCCCTGTCGCACCGCTTTGAAGGACGCCGGTCTGAGTCCAGGTGACATTCAAGAGGTCATCCTGGTGGGTGGAATGACGCGGATGCCGGCGGTACAGGAACGGGTGAAAAATATTTTCGGCAAAGATCCCCATAAGGGGGTGAATCCGGATGAAGTCGTGGCACTGGGTGCGGCGATCCAAGGCGGTGTTCTCAAGGGAGACGTCAAGGACGTGCTGCTTCTGGACGTCACGCCTCTGTCTTTGGGCATCGAGACCCTGGGCGGCGTCATGACCCGTTTGATCGATAAAAACACAACGATACCCACCAAAAAGAGTCAGATCTTTTCAACGGCGGCAGACAACCAGCCGGCAGTCTCCATTCATGTTCTTCAGGGGGAACGTGAAATGGCCACCTCCAATAAAACCCTTGGCCGGTTTGAACTGGTCGGCATCCCACCCGCACCACGGGGTGTACCGCAGATCGAGGTCACCTTCGATATCGATGCCAATGGTATCGTCAATGTTTCGGCGAAGGACCTGGCCACCAACAAAGAGCAGTCCATCCAGATTACTGCATCATCCGGTCTTAGCCAGGAAGAAATCGATCAGGCCGTAAAAGATGCCGAAATGCATGCCGAAGAGGATAAGAAGAAAAGAGAACTCGTCGAAGCCCGGAATCAAGCCGATGCGTTGATTTATTCCACCGAAAAATCGATGAGCGAACTCGGCGACAAGGTCGACAGCGACACGCGCACCAAGGTGGACGAAGCCAAAGCCGCATTACAGACGGCCATCGAAGGTGAGGACCTCGACGAGATCAAAAGACTCACCGAAGAGTTGACCCAGGCATCCCATAAATTGGCCGAGGCCATGTATCAGCAAGCCTCAGCTGCGGGACAGCAGCAAGCCGGGGGGGCCGACGCCGGCGCTCAGGCTGGTGCCGCGCCTGAAGAGGATGTCGTGGATGCCGACTTTGAAGAGGTCAAAGACGAGCAGAAGTAGTCTGAGCTTACCATTTGCTGAATAAGAAACCCCGCTGGCTTTCAGCGGGGTTTTCTGATTTTGGCGGCGCTAGAGTAAATGTCGTATTTTTGTTTCGATTCAAAGGGGGATAACCTTACGGCTGCTATGGGCGGGTGCGGCCTGTGGGCCATAGCTTCGGCGACGGCCCCATGCCCCGCCCTACAAAAGCCGTGATGTAGGGCCGGTCACCGGTCTTCGCCAAGGCTTCGCCCCGCCAGGCCGTACCGGCCTGATTCTCTTCTCAATCGGAACATATTTTGACAATCGCTATATGTCATGCAGTGCAGTTATCATTGTCCACAAATGCCTAAAATTTCTAAATGCCTAAAATGCCTAAAAGGAAAATCGAAATTACATAAGATTTACTTCGGGGCGTAATAGCACCGTTTGGGCGAAATAACCTTGCCGCTTTCCTTCAGCGATTTGATGGCCTTGGATACGGCTTTGCTGTCCTCACCGATCATTTCGGCGACTTCTCCCGCCTTGACCGGCTTGCCGGCCTTTTTCATAGCGCTCAGTACTTCCTTCTCCATAACAACCCTCCTTGTGGTGAAAATTTCCCGCCCGGAGCTTTGCAGATAAGCGCAGTCGTCTATTTCATGCAGAGCCCCGGATCGGGGAGGTTCTGTAACACACCCGCTTAACCGACATCAAGCCTTGTGATGCTCCCGTGGATAGTATAGACACGGTTATTACTTCCAACTTACCCTGTTACGTTGGAGACTCCCTATCCATGTTTGATTTCATCATCATCGGCTCCGGTTTCGGCGGCAGCGTCGCCGCCCTGCGGCTCGCTGAAAAAGGATACCGGGTCGCCCTTTTCGAAAAGGGCCGTCGATATCGGCCCGAGGATTTTCCCCGCACCAGTTGGAACCTGCGCAAATTTCTGTGGATGCCTCAGATGGGCTGTTACGGCATCCAATGCCTCACGTTGCTCAAGCATGTGTTTATCCTGCATGGTTCCGGCGTCGGTGGCGGTAGCCTGGTCTATGCCAATCAGCTGCTGACGCCACCGGATCCCGTGTTCGAGAAGCCGGAATGGGGGCCGGGAAATTGGAAGGCCCGCCTGGCTCCCTATTATCAGGAAGCCCGACGGATGCTCGCTGCGACCCCATCGCCGTCGGTGGGCGTTGCCGATCACATTCTTGCCGATATCGGAAAGCACGTCCGGGGGAAAGACACCTTCCATGTGAATGACGTTGGTGTCTTCTTCGGGGAACCCGGAAAAACAGTGCCGAATCCCTATTTCGACGGAAGAGGTCCGGCTCGGACCGGGTGTACCCTCTGCAGTGCATGCATGACCGGTTGTCGCGACGGCGGGAAAAATACCCTGGACAAAAACTACCTGTTTCTGGCCGAGCAGATGGGCGTTCAGGTGTTTGCCGAAACCGAGGTTGTCGCTGTCCGGCCGCGGGGCAGCGGATACACGGTACGGACCCGAACGTCGACAGGGATTCGGAAAGCCGTCTGCCGATACAATTCCCGGGGGGTGATCTTCAGCGGGGGTGTTCTGGGAACCGTAAAGTTGTTGATGCACTGCAAGGAGAAGGGATATCTGCCCCGGTTGTCGAATTCTATCGGCCTCAGCGTGCGAACCAACTCCGAAGCGATTCTGGGGGCCCGTTCCAGGAATCCCGGCGTGAACTATGCCGATCACATCGCGATTACTTCCGGAATCTACCCGGATCCGCAAACCCATATGCAGGTCTTACGCTACCGAAAAGGCTCGGACGCCATGGGACTGCTGACCGCGCCGCTGACAGATGGAGGGATGGTCGTGCCGCGATGGAAGCAATTGGCCCGGGCGGCGATGCAACACCCGGTCCATTTCCTCCGGGCGGTGTGGCCCTTGGGATGGGCCCGGCAATCCGCCATCCTCCTGGTGATGCAAACGTCGGAAAACCAGCTCCGGTTCGACTATGCTCCGAGAGCGTGGCGTCTCGGCCGGTACAGCCTGAATTCCAAACTGCCAGGGGATGCCGAGCGGATTCCAACGCACATCCCCATCGCCAACAAAGTGACACGATTAATGGCGGACCGGATCGACGGGATGTCTTTAGGAGCATGGACAGATGCCTTGTTTGAGGTTCCCATGACAGCCCACATCCTCGGTGGTGCGGTTATGGGAGAAAACAAACATACCGGGGTTACCGATTTTTCCGGTCAAGTCTTCGGATACCCAAATCTGTATATTGCCGACGGATCGGTGGTGCCGGTGAATTTGGGCGTGAATCCCGCGCTGACGATTGCGGCACTAGCCGAATATATTATGTCTAATATTCCCCCGAAGCGGTGTTGAGGCTGTATCTGGGGCTCAATCTCTTTGTTGGAACGCACGGCTCAAGCCTCGAAATATTGCATATATTCCTCCGGTTGCCAAAACCTGACGTAGATCCTGAGCTTGTCGAAGGGCCGCCTTGTCTGACAATCTGAGGCTGGCTCTTTATCTGTTGCCCTTCCACGGTAATTTTGCACTTGACTTAAATGACGCGGAGCGTCATATTGCAATTGTGACACATCGCGTTATAACTAACGTCTATCCCTTGATTTGGAGGACAATGCCGTGATTGAGAATACTGTCGAAACAGAAGATGCGGCAGGACGTCTGGGAAGAGAGACCGATGCGTTGGGCCGGAAGCTCGAATCCGTCGGGCAGTTTTTTTCCGATCGGGTCCTGTCACCCATCGGTGCCCGAATTTCACGACTGGCCCCGGTGGCCGAAGAAACCAAGAATTGTGCAACCCGGATGGCAAAAGGAAGTAAGGATGTGACTTTCAAAGCCGGCGGTGTGGCAAAAGATGTGGCCATGACCGCCGGGAGTGCGGCGAAGGATCTGGCTGTCAGGGCCGGTGGAACGGCCAAGGAGGTCATCGGAGACGGGTTGGCCGCAGGGCATCGGGTGGTCCGCAAGATTCCCGGAGTGTCGGGGGCTGAAGATATGGTCGCGGAAGCTGTAAAGGGAATACCCGATCGGCTCAACCTGGTCCGTGCGGACGATATTGCCGACCTCAAACAATCGGTGGATTCTCTCAATCGACAGATTGACCGTCTCGTAAAGAAAACCTCGGCATAGCCCTACATCTGGGTGGCTGGAATTTTGCTCTGAATCCATCGCCCGGAAAGGAGACAACGACATGCGGAAAATCAAGAAGTACGCCAATCGAAAACTCTATGACACGACCGACAAACGCTATATCTCCCTAAAGCGGCTGGCAGAGTTGATCAAAGCCGGAGAAGAGGTGCAGATCATCGATAATACCAATGGAGAAGACATTACATCTTCCATCGTATCCCAGCTCCTTGCCCGGGACAAGAAGGATACCAAGGAAGACGAGGTTCCTCCGGGCCTGTTGTTTGATCTTCTCCGGAAAGGGGGCGGAGCGGTTTCCGACTATGCACAGAAATATGCCTCATTTTGGAAAAGTGCCATACACCTGGCTGAAGACGAGGGCGACAAGCTGATCAAACGCCTTGTGAAGAACAAGGAGTTGACCGCGGCCGAAGCCGGCAAGTTGAAAAAGGAAATCGTCGGTTATGCCGGCAGTATGAAAAATTGGATATCCGATACCGTCGATCGGCGGGTTAAGGATGTCATGGGTAAAATGAACCTGGCGACCAAGGAGCAGATTGCCGAATTGACCGAGAAGGTCGAGGCCCTGTCAAAGAAGTTGGAAAAACTCGAGCCGAAATAGCCGGCCTGTGTTACCCTTACTATAGCTGTGGTCAGGTTACCGCTCCGATTGCAGCGCGTATTGTGATCTTACCGGGTCATCGAAAACGACTGCAACAGTTCGATCCTAACGCTCTATTATTACTAGCGAAACCTTCCATGCCATAATTTAGCTCGGGTCAAAAGTGATAGTGGGCGCACCGCAACTAAATTGATCACTCTTCCCAATCGGAACATATTTTTTACAATCACTATAAGTGGATTCCCGGATGTATCCGCAGTTTCCGAAACGGACTTGACGGAATTCTCAGAAAGCTATAAAAGAAATCTCATAAGGGTTTATGAATCATCTTATGAATATCTCATTTGGAGGCTCCGATGGACCTGAAACAGGCAGAAATCATCCAGGTACTTCGCCGGCGTGCCCAGATTAATCAGGGGGATTTCGGCGCCAAAGCATTTTCGACATCCTTTGAATCCGGCCGGACCAAGGTAAAGAACATTGAGCTCGGCAGGCAGGTGCCGACCTATGATGATCTGAAAAACATGGCAGAGGTCCTGGGTGTACCGGTTTCCGAGCTCATGCCGAACACGGACATCCCATCTGCAGCCGACCCCGGCAGCGTTGAGATCAGTCGAACCGTGCTGGATCGCTTTCCGGGTCTTGAAGATTATCTGGGAATGCTCGAGAAAGCGGTTAAAATTGACGACGCCGAGCTGATCGGCTACATTACAGACAAGATTTCATCTCTGCTCCATCAACCCCAGGACGTCGGTTATACCCAACGGCAGTCCGGATAACAGCTGGAGGAAAGTACGATGCCCGGCTTACCAACCTTTGACGGCGGCAATGTGGATCTCTATTTGCAACTACTGTCCGATGCCAAAAGACTGGAAGACAAGAAAATGATCCGGATGATTGTGCGCCAGCTTCGGGCCCATACTGGTCGGACGGCGATCCCGGAGACCCGTGACGGAGTCATTCCCTTTCCGTATGCAGCCAATGGTGCGGTGTGTGCCTTGGCAGAACCGGACTTCTGGAAAGATTCACGGTTCTGGACCGATCTTGTCCAGTTCATCGCGGTCCTCAGCGCCGGCCTGTCGTGGTTCACGTTACCGTTACTCCTTAACGCGTTCATCCTTCATGGATAGCACACCGTCCGGTTCGGCCCTTTAATCTGAAAACAGGGTTAAGGGGCATGCGTTCCTGGTCTGCATTCATGCCTTTGGTCAAAGAGCATCCCTCCTGCTTATCCCCGAAACGGTATATGCCATCTTAAACAACCGTCCCCACAGCTTATAGCAGATGTCAGAATTTCGTTCCGATTGAGAGACGGTATACGAATGCCAACGTACCGGAGTTATCGGAATCGGTATCGGGTTCGGAATCGGTATCGACTTCAACGATAACCGCCCTGTCTCGATTCCGATACCGATAGCGATCCCGACCCCGAGCATCTATGGGTGCGCATTCTCTCAACACGGGGTTGTGCTGACAGAAACACGCGTCACTTAAACGGAACATATTTTTGGCAACTGCCACAGTCCAAGCAGAGTCAGTTCCCCCTGAGCCACATGGTCGCGTTTTATAAAATCGTTGCACGATTTTATTTTCATTTGTACTTGACAGCAATACTCATTCGATTCATATATAACCCATTTGAGCATGACTGACATGACACCATCTGACCATCATACGGATCTCAAACGGGATATCGGGCTGTTTACCGCCACGGCTCTGGTTATTGCCAACATGGTCGGAACCGGGATTTTTACGACATCCGGTTTTGTCATCGGTGAATTGAGAAGCCCTTACGTCATGCTGATATGCTGGATGGTCGGGGGCATTTTCGCTCTGTGCGGCGCGCTCTGCTATGGAGAACTCGGGGCCCGCTTTCCGGGAACCGGGGGAGAGTATCTCTTTTTGAAAGCGGCTTTTGGCCGACCGATGGGATTTTTATCCGGCTGGATCTCCCTAATTGTGGGATTCTCTGCACCCATTGGGGCGGCGGCGATCGCATTTGCGACCTATTTTCTGAAGGCCCTGTCTGTGTCCCCGGATCTATCCTGGCCGGTCTCCATCACCGGATTTCCGGTTTTGACCGTGTCACCTCGGCTCGTCATTGCCGTGTGTGTTGTTCTCGCCGTTTCCACCCTCCACTGCCACAGCCTGAAATTGGGCAGTCGGGTTCAGAATGTGCTGACCCTGTTCAAGGTTGGGCTCATCGTCTTTTTTATCGTTGCCGGTCTGACATCCGGAAAAGGAAGTTTCGAGCATCTGGGCGCATGGCCGGGGGCAGATCAGGTGTTTCGGGTCGAATTTGCGGTGGCCCTGATATTTGTCTCCTTTGCCTACAGCGGATGGAACGCGGCGGCCTATCTCGGAGGGGAAATCGAACGCCCCCGGAGAAATATCCCGCTGGCCCTGATTGTGGGCACGCTGATCGTGAGCGGACTCTACGTTCTGTTGAATCTCGTTTATATCTATGCCTTACCGGCCCAGAGGATGACCGGGCTGCTCGAGATTGGGGCCGCCGCGGCAAACACGCTCTTCGGCCACGCTGTCGGGGCAGTGGTCAATGCGGCCATTGCGGTGGGATTGCTGTCGGTTTTGAGTGCCATGATCCTGACAGGCCCGAGGGTGTATTATGCCATGGCTCGGGACGGCCTTTTCTTCCGTGCCTTCGGCCGCGTGGATAACCGCCGGCACACGCCCGCACCCGCCATTAGTCTGCAGGCCGGTCTGGCGGTCATCATGATACTTTCTGCCGCCTATGACTGGCTGCTGCTGTACATCGGATTTACCCTGTCCCTTTCAGCCATGTTTACCGTAGCCGGTCTGATTCGGCTCCGGCTGAGGGAGCCTCTTCCACCCGGGGTGTATTCCACGTTGGCCTATCCCATTCCACCATTGGTTTTCATTCTCGGAAATCTATGGATCGTCTATGTGTCGGTCATGAATCGGCCCGGCCCTATACTGGCCGGCATCGCGACCTTGGTTCTGGGACTCTGTTTTTATGCGGTCTTCGGCCGGCGCTCGGAAGCGGCACGGATGATCGAAGCTCGTCAAACCGAAACCATATCGTTGTCGGAAAGCCCGCCGGCGTGATTGCCCGATTTCAAGAAAGGAGGATCCATCGATGAACCGAAACCGATTCTTTCACCGTTTTTTGTGTTTGATGGCGATACTGTCTGTGTTGGGCGCCCTGACATGTTTCGATGTTCAGCAGGCCGATGCGGTACGCCCCGGGGAGGTGTCCTGGACCGCCGAAGGGGTGGCGGCCCTGCGGGCGGTCGGAGCCCTGGCGCCGGATGAAAAGATCCGGAACCCGGACTATCTCGCGATGAAATTTATTAATCCCGCGTACTGGCATTATTCCGTCTACAATACATCGGACTACAACGCGTGCATGAAGGTGGTCCGTGCCTATCGGGTCGACACCTATTTTCTGGTGAACGCCCGGACCCACAAGCTCGATCAGACGTTGATTCAGATGGCGTCAGACGGCCTGGAGCAGGTCGTGGTGCTCGGTGCCGGTTTCGACACGAGAGCTTACCGATTTGCGGAAGAGATGCCGGACATCCGGTTCTTCGAACTGGATCTGCCGGCGACATTGGAAAGAAAGAAAGAGGTGGTCAAAGAAGTCCTGGGACATGTGCCGGATTACGTGGCCTATGCCCCCATCGATTTCAATACAGAGACCATCGAAGAAGCGCTGGTCCGGGTGGGGTACGATCCCGGCAAGAAGACGTTTTTCGTGTGGGAAGGGGTCACCATGTACATCACCGAAGAAGCCGTGGACGCGACCCTGAGATTTATCGCGAACCGATCGGCACCGGGCAGCGCGGTGGTATTCGACTACCTTCTGGCCGGCGTGGCGGCCCGGGATTGGAAAAAATACCCGAAAGCACGCTTTTCGGCAACTCTCTGCGCGTTGCATGGTGAGCCCTGGATATTTGGATTTCCAGAACCATCGGCAGAAGAATTTGTCCGGAAGACCGGACTCGAGGTAGTCGAAGATCTGAGCGGCGAAGAAATGACCACTAAATTTATGACGCGATCCGATGGGAAACTCGATGGCATGGCCGGAAGCCACTGGGGCCTCATGCATGCGAGGGTGCCCAAGCGATAAGCGACATCACGAACACGAACGCTGTGCTTTCCGATTCCTATGACTTCAACAATTATAGCAGTTACCAAAAATATGCTCCGTTTAAGTGAAACGTGTTTTTGTCAACAAACCATCGTGTCGAGAGAATGCGCACCCATAGATGCTCGGCGTCGGTATCGGAATCGAGACAGGACGGTTATCTTCGAAGTCGATACCGATTCCGATGACTCCGGTATGTTGGCATTCGTGTACCGTCACTCAATAAGAACGGAATTCTGACATCTGCTATAGTGCTTCAAGGAGGAACCTGACATGTTTCGACAAACGATAGCCAATTCTTGGATCCGAAACAGCTGGATCGCATCCATTGTGGTCGCCATGCTCCTGACGGCACCGGCAGGAGCACTGGCCGTTCGCCCCGGCGCGATCTCGTGGACCGCTGAAATCACGACCGCCCAACGGGCCGTGGCCGCGATGCATCCGGATGATAAACTCCGTAACCCGGATTATCTCGCCGAAAAGTTCGTGAGTGATGCGTGCTGGCATTACTACCACTACAGCCGCGACTTCAAGACCTCCATGAAATTTATCAAAACGTTTCGCGTCGGGACATATTACTATGTCAACGCACGGACCAAGCACATCGACAAACTGCTTCAGGAGGCGGCCAGGGATGGATTGGAGCAGGTGGTGGTATTGGGGGCCGGGTTCGACAGCCGGGCCTACCGATTCCAAAAACGTCTGCCCCATGTGAAATTTTTTGAGATGGATTTGCCCGCAACAATTGCCCATAAACGGGCGATGGTCGAAAAGATTTTCGGAAAGGCCCCTGCCAGCGTTGCCTATGTGCCGATCGATTTTAACAGCCAACCCATCGATGAGGCGCTCAGGGCCAAGGGATACAATCCAGATGGGAAAACCTTTATTATATGGGAAGGGGTCACCTATTACATTACCGCCGAGGCGGTGGAAAGAACACTGCGTTTTATCTCGAGCCAAATCGCACCGGGCAGCACGGTGGTCTTCGACTATATTCCGGAGCCGGCCATCAAGGGCGATTACGATAAATACCCGACGGTCCGGCGGTCCGCATTTCGTGTCGCGTTGGCAGGAGAACCGCTGATCAGCGGTCTTCCGGAAGATGAGAAGGCCGTGCGAGGATATATTTCTGAACGTGGACTGGAACTGATTTCCAATCTGGGAACCCAGGAACTTACCCAGATGTATCTCGTCGGTAGCGATGGAAAGCCGGATGGCAAACCGCCCGGGCATTTTCGGATTGTGCATGCAAAGGTTCCATAGCCCGGACATTTCATAATTATGCTTATATGGAAGGCCCCAATCGGCGGACTTTCACCACGAAGTGCACCGGCCTTCGCCAGGGCTACGGCCCGCCAAGCGAAGGTCACGAAGAGAAAGATGGAACATTCGTTATGTTACTTTCGTGTACTTCGCCTGCCGTGCCATCTTGTCGGGTCGAAGCTCATTCGAGCGAAGCCTGAAGCTTCAGCGACGGCTGGTGTTCTTCGTGGTACGATAATCATTTTATCCAGTAAATGGGGCTTTCCGGAGAACCACATTCATGAAATCTTGTGAAGCGCCCCAAACCCTGCTAAAAGATTGTTTCTGCTCTATTTCTCATTTAGGATGCGCTTCATGAAATTTCAGCTCAATTCTCGCATACCCCATAATAAACTTAAAACAGGTGGTATGAAGCTGCTTGACGATGTCATCAAACCATTTCTTATTATTGTCAATTGCCTCATCGGTTTTATCTTCGAATTCCTTGTCGAACTCCCCTTCATGGTCATTATAGGATTTCACCATTTTTTCGGCAAAAAATCCCCAAAGGGGTAGGGTCTCATCGGCGGAATCGCCGGGTCGCCACCTTGACACCCCAGGGGCTCATAGCCTATTCTATTCAAGTAGATATCCAGTCACCCGTAGCCTACCACAGCGATCTAACGGACTGCCGCGCCGACGGGTGCTTCGCCTCCAGCTTACAGATGACGTCTTCTTGAACTGGAACAGGACACATGCCTGGTGAAAACATTATATCGAGACGCGTAACCGCCGTTCTGGTCTATGGCCGTCCGCCCTTGATTTTTGCCGGTATGCTGTGTGCCATATCGGTGATGTGGTCACCAAGTCCGGTCATTTATACCCTCGGCGTTGTTCTTCTGTTTATCTCCATGACCTTCGATCTGGTCGACGGGTGGTTTGCGGCCCGGTACCGGCCCGATGCCCCCTTGGGGCACCTGGCCGAGAGGATCATGGACAAACTGGTCTATTCCATCATCTTTCCCGTTGTGGCTGTCGGGATGATGTGGCGGCTGGTGTTCATATCCGAAGGGTACACCCGTGGGGAATTGCTCCATGCCATTTTTATCCTGATTCTGTGTATTACGGTGCTCGTGCGGGACAGCTTTGCAGCATTCATGCGCGGCTTTGCGCTCCGGCAGGGTCAGGAACCTGAAATGAGAGAGTTTACCCGACTCAGAACCGCCGTTGCCGCACCGGTGGCTTTTTTGCTTTACGCACACGCATTCTATGTTCCCGAAGGGCCGCCCTCCTGGGTGTATTTCTGGATCTCGTGGCTGGGCAATCTGCCCCTTCGTCTCCTGTTCGTGATCGAAATTGTTTTTCTGGTCATCAATCTCGGTTCCATTGCGGGCTACTGCCGAAAGTACGGGAGCTATTGCCTCGATGAACTTTGTCTGGAGAACGAGGTTCTGCGCCGGAAGATTCTGACCTTTTTCCCCAATTCGTTGACCGTGATGAATGCCATGATGGGCCTTTTGTCTGTTTTTTTCGCTTATCAAGGGCGCATCCGGGAAGCGTATCTCATCCTGATTGGGGCCACCCTGTTCGATAAGCTAGATGGCGCCGTGGCACGAAGACTGGGTCTGACAGAGCCGTCGCCGGATACCGACCATCCCCGCAAAATAAGCCTTGGGGCGCTTCTCGACGATCTGGCCGATGGTGTCAGTTTCTGTATTGTTCCGGCGTGGATTTTTTTCATCGTGCTTTCCGGCATGGATACTCCGTTGGTGGACCGGATTCCTTTGGGATGGATCGCCATTTTCTACATGGTTATGGGGATCCTGCGGTTGATTTATTTTACCCTGGATAAACATCCGATTCCCGGTTTCTTTAAAGGGCTACCGACGCCCGCAGCGGCGCTGCTGGTCGTGTCTCCCCTTCTGATTCTGGACCAGGCCCGGATGGATGCCTCAGGGGCGTTTATTTTCTGGGGTGTTTTTTCTTCAGGCTTGATGGTTTTTACCGCGATATTGATGAATGTATACCCCATCCGCTATCTGCACTATGGACGGTTCATGAACCGGAATCCGTTGTTCGCATCCATCATGATGCTCCTGGGAGTGGCTTTTGTGTTCACGCCGTATTTCGGGCATTTTTGTTTTACGTGCATGTTTCTTTATGTGCTGTCTCCCTTGGTGACCTGGCGAATCCGGCCGGAGATTGCCGCCCGAGAGACATAGAACGGCCGTCGATTGACACATCGACCGTATCGGGATTTGGAAGGGCTCAACAGGCCCTTTTTTTATAATTCTACGGGACTATGTACCAATTTAAGGCCAAAATGACCGGATCTGTCAAAGTGGTGGTGTAGGGTCTTCTCCCAGAAAGGAGAAGATACCATGAATATCGA
>Ga0049114_1000004_pt1 | contig 83044 bp, 84 predicted proteins | sample WorMettanBELIZE2_FD_55211 | JGI IMG/M metagenome (GOLD analysis project Ga0049114, IMG submission 55211) | Marine gutless worms symbiont microbial communities from Max Planck institute for Marine Microbiology, Germany - Olavius tantulus BELIZE.2 | ecosystem: Host-associated > Annelida >... | reverse complement strand
TCGATATTCATGGTATCTTCTCCTTTCTGGGAGAAGACCCTACACCACCACTTTGACAGATCCGGTCATTTTGGCCTTAAATTGGTACATAGTCCCGTATTATTATAAATATTTTTAATGGCTTAAATCACTCCTTCAACCAATCGGGGTGACACGGAAGGCATGCATCACACCATGGCATTTACAGGCCGTGGCCAGTAGATACGGACCGGGATGATGAGAGATCTCCGCTAATACGGCATAAAGATCGGAGCCCCGGTAGCCGCCCACCCCGGGAGCCAATTGTCGGCTGACGATCACCACCGGTCGAAAATCCGAATGTGCGATGTTCTCCAGCGCCTCGTGCAACACCACCATTCTTGGCCGGCCTGTACAGGTGCACAGGGATTCCGGCTCGACGCAGTCATCCGGGCAGAGGAAATCGGCAATGCTCGCATAGCATGCCTTTTTTTCGGCCTTGATAGGGTTCGGAAGAGACACGAGGATCTCATCGGGAACGTCAACCGCTTCCAGTTGGCACGAGTCTGTTATGTTCAGCCGCAGCCATTCATAAGCGAGATGGAGTGGAATCGCCGGAATGACCCAGTCGTCGGGCTTCATATCCGCAAGCGCCGTCCGGAGCCCTGAGACGCCAGCCACTGCCAGCATCCTGATCGAGCGATCCTGAATTTGGGCGAATCTCTCAGGGCGTATATCAGCGACTGTGAAGTGCGCCGACGGAAACGTCTCCTTCAGCCGCGCCAGCGCCAGCCTTCCGAATCGGCCGTATCCGATAATTCGAAAATGGGTGCTGGGTATTGGGAATTGGGTATCCGGCATTGGATTTTCTCAAATTGTAGATATTGGATCAGGAAGTTGGTGTCATATAACAGATATGGATGAGGAGATCCAAACGGCTTGCTCGATGGCATGCCCTGTTGATGTTTTCGCTGTGCATGGAACACCCCACCCAAGACCATGAATGTGAATGTCTCCAAGAGGTGTCCGGTTTTGGAATGACCAAATACCCAATTCCGAATACCTGATACCTTTTCGGCTACCTTGCCAAGGGATCATGCATCTGTTAGAAGCCAGCCATGCCTGCAGACCCTTCACCGATACTGATACTGGCCTCCCAATCACCACGCAGAAAATACCTGCTTGAGCAGGCCGGACTGAAATTCGACGTGATTCCCAGTGATTTTGACGAAGACTCGGCAATCCTGTCCGATCCCCATCAATACGTGACGGATCTTGCCGTAGGTAAAGCTGCTGCCGTGGCCAAACATTATCCGGACCGGTGGGTCATCGGCGCGGATACCATCGTCTGGAGTCAGGGGCGTATCCTCGGCAAGCCTGCATCCGAGGATGAAGCCCGATACATGCTGGGACAGCTCAGCGGTCGCATCCATCAGGTGTATACCGGTTATGCTTTCGTCTGTGCGTCCCTGGGGAGGACCGAGAGGGAAGCTGTCAGAACCGATGTTCATTTCAAGGACCTGAGTGATTCCGAAATCGAATGGTATGTCCAGACCGGTGAACCCTTTGACAAAGCCGGAGCCTACGCGATCCAGGGGATCGGAACATTTCTGGTGAGACGCATCAACGGCTCATATACCAACGTGGTCGGCCTGCCTGTCTGTGAGGTCATCGAATTTCTTCTCAGAGAACACATCGTCGGGTTTGATATCGATTTATGATTACGGGGTCTGCCACCCGTCGGCGCGCGTGGCGTTTCCGACTTTAAATTTAGTGCTTACCATTTTTTAGTGATCATGAAAGACAGGATTCAGTCCAGATTCGAACAGGTGATGGATCGCATTGCAACGGCAGCCGAGGCATGCGGCAGAAAGCCGGAATCGATACAGCTGGTGGCGGTGAGCAAAACCATCGATGTTCGCCGGGTACAGGAGGCGATCTCGGCCGGGGCGCAGATTCTTGGCGAAAATTATGTGCAGGAAGCCCGGCAGAAGATACATACCCTCGGCTCCCATGATGTTTCCTGGCATTTTATCGGTCATCTCCAGTCGAACAAGGCCAAATATGCGGTACGCCTGTTTGACCTGATTCATTCGGTGGACAGCCTCAAACTGGCCAAAGAAATCGATAAGCAGGCGGCAAAAACCGCAAAACGTCAGGAGGTTCTGATTCAGGTCAATATCGCCGGAGAGACCACGAAATCCGGCGTGGCCGGGGAGGAGACCCTCCGTCTGGTAAACGAAATCGGTCGGCTGGAACACCTGTCCATCCGTGGACTGATGACCATGCCGCCCTATTTTAATGCCCCGGAGAAAGTCCGCCCGTTCTTCGTCGCCCTCCGGAACCTGGCCGATCGGATCCGGGCTGAACAGTTACCCAACGTGGTCATGGAGGAACTGTCCATGGGAATGACCGGCGATTTCGAGGTCGCCATTGAAGAAGGCGCCACACTCGTTCGGGTGGGAACCGCAATATTCGGAGAACGTTCATGAAAATACTCATGCACACCTGCTGCGGTCCATGCACCATTTATCCGACCGGGGTGCTTCGAGGGGAAGGTTTCGATGTGATGGGATTCTTTTATCGCCATAATATCCACCCCTACACGGAGACCCTCAAGCGGCAGGACACCTTGCAGACATATGCGGAGCAGGTGCATCTGAAGCTCCTCATCCAGGAAGATTACGACCTGGAGGGCTTTCTTCAAAACATCGCATACCGGGAGTCGGATCGGTGTCGGTACTGCTATCATGACCGCTTGCGCTCCACGGCCCTGCTGGCGAAACGTGGAGAATTTGATTATTTCACCTCCACGCTGCTCTACAGCAAGTTTCAGAAACACGATCTTATACGATCTGTCGGAGAATCGGTTGGAACATCTGTCGGCGTGCCGTTTTACTATCAGGACTTTCGGACCGGTTGGCGGGAAGGGGTCGATGCGTCAAAGGAACTCGGAATGTATCGGCAACAGTACTGCGGATGTATTTACAGTGAAAAGGAGCGATTTTTCCGCTCAACGGAGCGGAAACATCAATAGTCATATTTCCGGTTCATTCCGCTTACGGGCCCAAGATGACGTGATCGACCGGTAGGGGGATCCATCATGCATTTAACCCCTATGAACCCCTTAACGGCTTGAGCCATTAGCCTGTCCATATCAAATGTTTGGAAATTTCATCTATTTTATCGTCGCCCTGCTGATCTATTCGACGTATCAGCCCTCCACCGATACGAATTTTTCCCTTTTCGAGAGCCTGGGACTGTGTCTGTTGTTGATACTAATATTTGCCCAGTTCACCCGAAGCGTCTTCCGGACATTGGAACACCGGATTCTGCAAAATCGTCTATTCCATCTGGACCACCGGTTTGATCAGCTTGTTACCCGGCACTCCGTATTGGCGGTAGCCCTGTTTGCCATGACGATCTATGGCTTGAACCTGCCGTCTTTTTTTACTGACATCCCGCTGTTCCGGTCCATACCCACCTTCCTGGCGATACTCTTTCTGGGGCTATTTGTCTTTTTACTCTCCATCGTCTGGGCCAGTGCTTACCGATGCCACTGTCTTCTGCATCGCTCCGATGTGACGTTGCGGTCCTATGTGGTGTCTCATATTACCTTTTCCGCTCCGGTACTGCTCCCATGGCTCCTTCTGTCCGGCGTCTCGGATATAATTTATGCCCTTCCCTTTGAGGGCCCCAAACGCTTGCTGAACACCCCTGAGGGTGAAATCGGCTATTTCCTTGTGTTTTTGACAGCGGTGGCCGTGCTGGCACCGGTGATGATCCAATGGTTCTGGCGATGCCGTCCCCTTGAAGACGGCGATATTCGACATCGTATCGAAGCCGTGTGCCGAAGGGCCCGCTTGAACTATTCCGATATCCTCTACTGGCCGATTTTCGGCTGCCGCATGATCACCGCCGGGGTCATGGGGCTGGTGGGCCGCTTTCGGTATATACTCGTCACCGGAGGTCTATTGAAACAGCTGGCGCCGGAAGAGATCGACGCGGTCATCGCCCATGAAATCGGTCACGTCAAACGTCACCATCTGTTGTTCTATCTGTTTTTTTTCGTGGGTTACCTGCTGGTTTCCCTGGTACCCCTGCAGCTCCTGATTATCGCTATTTTCTATGCAAGCCCCAGCTACCAATTCATGGACATGTTGAGCATGAACCAGACGACGGTTCTCAGCATATTGATCATTATCTTCTTCCTGGTCTATTTCCGGCTGATCTTCGGTTACTTCATGAGAAATTTCGAACGTCAAGCCGACACCTATGTGTATGAGCTATTCAATTCCGCAGCCCCATTGATATCGACCTTTCAGAAAATTGTGCTTTCCACCGGTCAGTCGGCGGACAAGCCCAACTGGCATCACTTCAGTATCGGCGAACGCATTGATTATCTGAAAAAATGTGAAGCGGATCGGTCCTGGGTGCAACGCCATGACAGAAAGGTCAAGAAAAGTATCGCCCTGTATGTGGCGGCCATCCTTTTATTCGGTGGCATCGGGTATAGCCTCAATTTCGGGGAATCCGGAAAACGGATTGATCGCCATTTCAGACAAACCATGATTGAGCGTGAACTTCAACGGGTCACCCGGGAACTGCGGCGATTTCCCGAAAACGCCGATCTGCATCGTCGGCTAGGGGATTTGTCCTATGAGATCGGAGCACTCCGGACAGCCATGCACGCCTATGAAGACGCCCTTCGCATCAACCCCAAAGATGCCACAGCCCTCAACAATCTGGCCTGGTTGTTGGCCACCAGCGAGGATACGGCCCTCAGAAACCCGGAGGCAGCCCTCGAGCTCGCAATGCGGGCCGCGGCTCTGAATCCGGCTCCCCATGTGCTGGATACCCTTGCAGAGAGTTACTTTGTCAACGGGAACTTCCAAAAGGCCATCGAAGTGGAAGCGTTGGCTTTGGAAAAGGCACGCAGTGGCCGGGGGTATTACGAGGATCAGATTCAGAAATTTAAAGAGGAAGCGGCAAAGAAGGAAATGGGGAGATAGATGCCCGTTAGCCCGCCTGTCCTGAGCGAGCGGAGCGAGTCGAAGGGTGTGCCTGTGAGTACGTGGTAAAGGTCATTTACCACCTGCTTGCGGTGAGCCTAGCCGAGTCCGGCGGAGGTGTCATAAGTTCCGCTGCGCGGAACGTCATTCGTTGTTTTTCGACCTATTATTATGGGCCTTTCAATCATCCTGAATCCTGAAAACCCGGAACCTGACACCCTAACACACGTATTCCCCTGCCCACCATTCCTTAACTTTCGACTCTTAACTTACAACTTTCAACTTTGAGCTTTGAACTTTGAACTTTTAGCTCATCTTTACTATTTAATGCAGACCTTGCGCACCTGCAGGAGATCGAGCTTACCCCCGAAAATTTTCGAAATGCCATCCTGTTTCAGGGTCGTCATGCCGTCCCCGATGGCCTGGTTTCTGAGGTCTTCCATCTTGGCCTTTTCCTGGATCAGCTTTTTCATTTCATCGGTACCCATCAATAGCTCATGAAGTCCCATTCGGCCGCGGTAACCCGTGTTATTGCATAACGGGCATCCATTCGGACGGTACAACCGGAGATCTTTACTGTACGTCTTATTGACGTACTTATTAAAACGTTTTTCGTCTTCGTATTCCCGTTTCGGCTCTTCGTACTCCTCCTCGGAGGGATGAAACTCTTCTTTGCATTCGCTGCATAAGGTTCTGGCAAGACGCTGCGCCATGATACAGAGAATGGCATCGGCAAAGTTAAACGGATCCATTCCCATATCCAACAATCGGGTAATACTTTCAGGGGCGCTGTTGGTATGCAGCGTTGAAAACACCAAATGGCCGGTCAGAGATGCCTCGATGCCGATGGAGGTGGTTTCTTTGTCCCGCATCTCCCCAACCATAATCACATCGGGATCGGCCCGGAGAAAGGCACGCATCGCCGATGCAAAATCAAAACCGATTTTCGGGATGACCTGCACCTGACGAAGACCTTTCTGGGTAATTTCCACCGGGTCTTCCGCCGTCCAGATTTTGGTTTCTGTTTTATTGATATATCCCAACGCCGAGTGAAGAGACGTCGTCTTCCCGGAACCGGTGGGACCGCAAACGAAGATGATGCCGTAGGGTTGGGTAATCACGCTGACGAAGTTTTGGAAATTCTGCTCGGACATACCGAGTTTGTGCAGCGGTATCGGTTCGCCGGCCGCCAGGATACGCATGACCACATCTTCCAGGCCCCCTGCTGTTGGAACCGTGGCGACACGAAGCTCGATATCCTTGCCACCGTATTTTTTAAATTTGATTTTGTCGTCCTGGGGTTTCCGTCTTTCGGCAATGTCGAGATCGGACATGATCTTGATGCGAGAGACCAAGGCATTCCGGTAACTAAAGGGGATGGTCTGATACACCGTGCATGATCCGTCCACGCGGATCCGAACCATGGTATTATCTTTGCCGGGCATGGGTTCGATGTGGATATCGGATGCATTTCGGGCATACGCATCGAGTATGATCTTGTTGACCAATTGGACAACCGCGCTGTCCTCCTCTCCTACGGCGATTTCGGCTTCCTCGATCTCCTGGTCCTCCACCTCGAGTTGGGAGAGGATATCATCCATGGACGCCAGTTCTTTCTCATCCTGGGTGAACAGGTTGATGAACACCAGGATGTCCGTCTTCAGCGCTACGCAGAATTGCAAACCCCTTCCCGGGTAGTTCAATCGGATGCCGTCGATCTTTTGAAGATCATGGGGGTTGTCGACCAGTATCACCACCTTGTCTTCTTCTTCGCGAATCGGCACCCAGACATTTTTTTTCATGAATGGCACCTTGATGCCCTGTAGCAAATTGCCGGGGATCGGGGTCTGGGAATTGTAGTCGACAAAAGGGACTTTGAAAAAACTGCTCAGGGATTTCCCGACTTCCGCCTTCGGAATTTTAAAATCAGAGATCAGGATTTGCTCAATGGGTTTTCTGACCTGGCGTGCATCGGTCGTGGCTTTTTCCAGCTCTTTCTGAGTAATAATGTGGTTCTCGAGAAGGTACGTGAATTTATTGGCCCTGCTCCTGGCCATCCGCTTCTGGTTATAGAGGGCAATACCGAGAATCTTTGCCAGCTCCTGCACCGAGCGCTCATCCACTTCTGTAAAGGAGCTGCCGTCTTTTCGATTGATCAGCTGAATGACGCCGAGGAGATATTTCTGAAAGACGATGGGACACACCAACACTTGCTTGGTGTGATACCCGGTTTTCTTGTCCCAGCTCTTATCGAACTTTAATTCCTTATCGATCTTTGCCAACTCGGCATCGTCGTAGACATTATGGATGTTCACCATCTTCTGTTTGAACGCTGCAAACCCGGAAATGCTGTTGATGGAAATGGGAATTCGGATTTCTGAGATCTCCAGCCCCGATTTGAAACGTGATACCAGTTCACGTTTTTTTCCGTCGACAACGTAAACAGTAATGCGATCGGCCTCGAAAAGCGTTGTGATTTCGTCCTTGAGGTCAATCAGAATTTCATCCAGGTTGGCCGCTGCATTAATCTTGTTTCCAATCTCCTGAAGGTGTGTCCGGTACTCGACCTCAGATTTTAGACTCTGAAGATTGGGATCAGCGGCATCGGCTGATTTTTTTATGGCTTTGACGGCGGGCATATCGAAACCTCATGTGTCCCTAAGGTTCACGGTGAAACGGTGGACACCTGCCTCCGGGCCAATGGAGCACTGCGGATATCGGCTAGGATCCGAATGGGGTGGGTGGCCAGTGACCATGACGCGACTAGCCGTCGCCCTGTTCTCTTTCGGAATCGGGCTTCTTCAGGTTGCCGTATATTTTTTTTGCACCGCCCCCGATCAGTAAGGCGCCCATGAAATAGAAACTGAAACGGATGATGGAGGATATATGCGAAAACTGTTCAATGCTTTCAATCTTGGGCATGACCTGGGGAACCCGGATGAAAACGCCAATCCCGGCCAGCAGCAGCGCAACACCCCAGACAGTCTGAAACGTACTTTTCTTGGGTTCCATTAAATTGTGGATGATCCTTGTTGTTAACCCACGGCCACTCACGGCTAATGAGAATATATAACTATAAACCACTGCTTACAAGCGTGTCAAACGCCCAGGACGAGAGGCATGCCACCGTCCAGGGATTCGACGGTGGGTATCGCAGATCAGCTATTTCGACTTCCCGTGAACGAAGCTTTCCTTTTTTCGAGAAATGCGGAAGTTCCCTCTTTGGCATCCTCGCTGGCCATGCACAGTGCAAACGCATCGAGTTCCACGAGCAAACCGGTTCTCAGGTCCGCATTCAGTCCACTGTTGACGGCTTCTTTCGCCGCTCGAAGAGAGACCTTGCCCTTGGCTGCGATAATCCGGGCCGTGTCCATCGTCTCATCCATGAGGGCTTCCGGGGCACACACCCGGTTGACGATACCCATGCCCTTCGCATCACCAGCTTTGATCATATTTCCCGTAAAAATTATTTCCTTGGCACGATTGCTGCCAATCAGTCGGGAAAGCCGCTGAGTACCCCCAAACCCGGGAATAAGACCGAGAGTAATTTCCGGGAGGCCGAAATTCGCGGTTTCCGACGCATAAATAAAATCCGCCGCAAGGGCCATTTCAGTGCCGCCCCCAAGAGCGAACCCGTTGACAGCCGCAATCACCGGAATGGCAAGTTCCTGGAGCTTCTGAATCGTTTCCTGTCCTTTTCTGGCGAAGGCTTTACCCTGGAGCGGGTTGAATGTCGCCAGTTCGGTAATGTCCGCCCCCGCGACAAAGGCCCTGTCGCCGGCGCCGGTTAAGACGAGGACACGAATTTCTTCGTTTTCGGACACCTCGTCCAGAAGACTCGACAACTCCTCCAGCAATGCCTGATTCAAAGCATTCAGCGCTTTTGGTCGGTTGAAGGTCAGGATGCCGATCCCATCGTCGATGTGAAACAGTAAATTTTCGATAGCCATGAATCCCTCCTTGAATAAAATCGTTCACGATTTTATGAACCGCGACAATGCCGCTCGCAGGGCGAGAGGCGGTCGCACTTTCGCGTTATATGGATGTCGTCTGAATCTGTTGCGCATGAGCTTTCCGTTTTGTTTTAATGAGGTTGGAAAAAGAATCAAATTGACCGGGCGTTGTTCAAAGGACATGTGCCCGTTGACTTCTTTCCACGCCGGGTCCTACTGTTTTGTATGCGTTCGCTCTCCTGCCGCCGTAATGTAGATCGCTGAGAGTATCAGAAGCCCCCCCGCCATTTTCGGCCACGTCAATCCTTCGCCGAGAACCACATAGGCCAGAATTGTCGCGCCCACTGGCTCACCGAGAAGCGCCACGGCAATGACGCCCGCACTGAGCCATCGAAGTGCCCAGTTGAAACTGGTGTGACCGATCACCTGGGACACCAACGCCAGGCCCCAGAAACAGGCCCACGTACCGGTATCAAATCCCGTTATGGGAAGTCCCATCACCAGAACCCATCCCCAGAGGATGATCGCCGCGCTTCCATAGCAAACAGCCACGTAGGCGGTGAGCGACAGCTTCCTGCGAAGCTTCCTTCCCATGAGAAGGTACAGCGCCATGGCCATGCTGCCAACCAGAGCCAGGAGATCTCCGAACAGGGCATCCCTGCCAATGGATATATCGCCCACGCCGATTATGATCCCACCCACCACACTGAGCACAATTCCGATTTGGGTGGATCGGGGGATGGATTCATGGGTGAGGAAAGGCGTCAGAATGCCGACCCATATGGGATTGGTGTTCACCAGAACAACGCTGTTGGCCACCGACGTAAAGTCCAGTGACGAAATCCAGGCAGCAAAGTGAATCGCCAGGAAAAAGCCGGATAATCCCGCCAATCCAATATCCCTGGCGGACAGTCCCAAAAGCTCCTGACGGGAGCGGACCAGGGCCACCGGAGCCAGCACCAGGGTGGCCAAACCGACACGATACGCCGCCACCACCAAGGCCGGCGCATCCGCCAGTCGGGCGAAAATGGCTCCCGTGGAGATGGCCGCAACACCGAAGAAAAGGACAATGGGGGAATATACGCGGGGCCCTGAATCATTCATCGTCGACGCCCCCCGGGACGATGCTCCGAAGAAAAGCTTTCATACCACTGCTGGCCTACCGGTCGGATGACGTGTTCTGGCGTCTCATGGCCTGATGCTCCGCCTCCAATTCATCGAGCAACTTCCCTAATGGCCACGTTTCGGAGATCGGTGTCAACACCGCCCAGAGCTGATCTGCACCTCCGGCCTGCCGGTAACCGCCGATCAGGGAATGCACCTCTTTTTCCGTGAGTCCCGACAGAACAATGGCCCGCTTTAAGGCGGAGTCCTCCCCCAATCCGCTCCGATCCGGGCGCGCCAATAATTCGTTCAAAGGGCGATCGATGTCCCCGGCCACGGCGAAAATAACAGGGATGGCATTCAGACCGATGTATTTTAGAAATGCCAGCAATTCCTGCTGGACGGCAGCCGGGTACCCGCAGACGAGAAGCTTGCGCTCCCCGTAGAGGGATTTCGATGATCGGTTGACTTTTTCAAATTCTCCCGGGGTATTCATGGCATCCTTTCTTCCAAGGCTGTGGTGCTGTGTCAGTCAATGGAATCCATCGATTCTCGGTAAATCCTTCGGCGAGATCGGGTGCATCAGGATGTCTCCGGTCTCAACCAGTTGGGGGCAGTTCGCAGATGCAAATCCCGCTGGGGCAAGGGGACGTCAATCCCTTCCCGCCGAAAGGCCTTAAATATTCCAAAAGACAACCGACTTCGGATTCGCCACTCGGCGATATCCCGAATGTCAATCCACACGAGCAGCTCAAAGAGGAGTGAATTATCTCCGTATCCGACAAAGCTCACTTCCGGCGGACGGAAGATTTGAACCTCCGGATGCTTTTCGGCCGCTTCCACCAGAACCCGGCTCACCCTGCTCGGATCGCTATCAAACGACACACGAACCGGAATGTGGATACGGATCATCGGCGTCGACAGGGTATAGTTCACAAATGTCTTGGTGATAAAATCCGAATTGGGGATAAGGTATTCGATATTGTCCCGGGTTCGCACCTTCGTGGCCCGAAGAAAAATATCGGTGACGACGCCCCGTGTTTCCCCCACCTGGATCCAGTCATCCTTTCGGAGCTTTCGGCCGAAGATCAGACTGAATCCACTGATCAGATTCGCGGCAATGGTTTGCATGCCAAGTCCAAGACCGATGCCCAGCGCGCCGGCAAATACCATAAAAATCCGAAAATCGATGCCCACGGCCGCCAGCGAAAACAGAAGACCCAGAATAAGGCCGGTATACCTGAGAAAGGTATTGAGTACATAGGCGAGTCCGCTTTCGATGCCAAGGGGGGGATATATTTTATAGGTCAGGTAGGCCTGAAGCAGACGCGTCAGGTAGAGAATGGCAATCAGCAACACCAGCGCTTTGCCCAGAACCCAGATGGAAAGGGGTGTTTCCCCGATGGTAAGGATCGGCTGGGACAGAATGCCCTGGAGCGGTCTTAAGAGACCGAGAAGGTGCAGGCCTACAAGGAGTACCGCCAAACCGGTAATGTATCGCAACAGGGAGCGGAGTGCCCCGAACAGGAACTTGGCCTCCTCGTCTTCGACATCCTTCTTTTCCACCCACAGATTCAGCAGCCCGCTCAACACATGGTAACCGATCATGATGAGAACAAAGGAGCCGGCCACGGCCCAGGTTTTGGTCCAGAGCATGATGGCAAATCGCCGGTATCCGACACACCACATCAGGCCGGCTAAAAAGGTAAAAAAAATGACCGGAAAGTAATACCGTTCCAATGCGCTGATGAAACTCTGGTATGAGCGATACGGCAACTCCGGCAGAAGCGAAAGAAGGGCCTGCTTTTTGAGCAGAAGAGGAATTAACGCGCAGACGATCGACAGAGAAATGATGAACCGGATAAACGCCAGCACATCCTGGCGCATGTGAAATGTCTCCGCAGCCCAAATGACACCGATGGCCAATAGGATGTAGAGTACGACAAATCGTGAGATATGAAAGAGCGTGCTTCCGTATTTTCGGGTTACGTGAAACAGATCTCCGAGTAGTAATTCGGACAGAAGATGAAGCAAAACAGCGCCGATGGCCCACAAGATCAGCAGCCGTTCAATAAACAGAAACCAGGGCATACGGGATGGAATAAAAGCGCGGACCAGTGAAAATCCACCCAGCAGCAGAAGCGGAACCAGGGAAGCGACAATGATTCTCAGGAGTGCTAAAAAATACGGGTAGGTCGACTCTGGAAGCCATGTTTTCAAGCCCTGGAATTTTTCTTCCACCGCCGCGAGCACCCGCCCCTGCCACAGCAGGCTGTAAAGCACCGCCAGTATGAGAATGAACACAAACAAAGAGCCGGCAGCACCCAGCAATCGGCTTTGTTCCCGAATGCTGCTGAGAAAATCCGGTATCTTCAGGGGAAGTGAAAACACCCAGTTGGTGATATAATCGATAGTATCCAGATTCCAGCCCAATGGATCCCGGGTGAACAAAGAGCGGGCTTCCCGCTGAAACTCACGACTGACGCGGGAGGCTTCTTCCAGGACGTTATCCCGTATCCCGTCGGATACGGCAACCGCTTGGTCCAGTTGTTGGCGTCCCTCGGAGAGATCCTCGCCCAATGCGGCAAAGGGGATGAAGAAGGTCGCCAGGCAGAAAACGGCAGCGGCGGCAAATTTCCGGATATGGTCAATACAAGGCATGGTCCCTTCCCGTGACGACATCGTGGCTGATGAAGGCGATATCATCCAGTATATATTAGTAAAAGTGAAGAAAAACTGCAACATCAGAATGACCCTGCAGGTGTTTCGGGCAATGTCTAGGGGACCGTCTTGCCAAGGGATGCAGGTACCTTTAGAACGCCATAGTCCGGGAAAGATCGACAGATAGCCATTTAATGACTCAGAAGGAACTGTGTTGAGTTCTCCCAATCGAGCACTATCTTCAGAAACTTCTCAGGTAACCGCGATGCCATAGGAGGCCTTATGGATACGTTCCGCCCATTGCATTATCACATCCGCATTGAAACGGATCTCGAACGGTTTCGTTTTACAGGGATAGCGAAAATCCGGTTTCTCGCCGAACGACCCACCAACAGTATTGTTCTGCATTGTCTTGAATTGGCCATCTGGAAGGTGGGGATCCATTCTGATGGCGCGGAGACTCCCTGTCTGTTTACGGTAGACCCTGAAAACGAAACGATTTCTATCCTTTTGCCCCAAGAGCAGAGCGGAGAGATCAGCCTCCGAATTGAATATGACGGTGTGATTAATGACCGCATGGCCGGCTTGTATCGCAGCCGTTACACAGGCGGGGACGGGTCCTTTCGCTATATGGCGGTCACCCAGTTTCAGGAAAGCGATGCAAGACGCGCATTTCCGTGCATCGATCGTCCGGGTGTCAAATCCGTCTTTGAGATCGAACTGATCTGCGATGGACATTTGATGGCCGTTGCGAACACGGCCATCCGCGAGGAGTCTATCCTGGAAAGTGGTCAAAAACGGGTGGTGTTCGAACCCACTCCGGTCATGCCGACCTATCTCGTATTTTTCGGTATTGCCGAATTCGAGGCCGCGCAGGATGCGGCGGATTCCAGAATCCGGGCCCTCACTGTCCCCGGAGCCAGCGTCTATGCCGGGTTCGGTCTTGCGTTCACACGGCAGGCCCTGCAATTCTGCGAACAGTACTATGACCTGCCCTACCCGCTTTCAAAGCTCGACGTGATTGCCGTTCCTGATTTTGCCTTCGGCGCCATGGAGAACTGGGGTGCTGTGACCTTTCGTGAAAATTTATTGTTGCTATACCCGGACACCACCTCAAGTGCGGCCAAAGAGAGGATCTGCGAAGTTATCGCCCACGAGATCGCCCATCAGTGGTTCGGAAATCTCGTCACGCCCACCGATTGGACCTTCCTGTGGTTAAATGAAAGTTTTGCCACCTTTTTCGGATTTGGCGTTGTGGATCACTATTATCCGGAATGGCAGATATGGGACCAGTTTATCCATACCCAGACAGAAGCGGCCCTGAAACGGGATGCCCTGCATGAAACGTTTTCCATAGAAATACCGGGCGGTGAACATGTGGTGATCAATACCAGCACCGCCCCGATTATTTACAGCAAAGGCGGCAGTATCCTTCGGCAGCTCGAAGGCTTTATCGGTCATGATCAATTCCGGGCGGGATTGCGGCACTACCTGAACGCCCATGCCTATGGCAACGCGTCCAGCAGAGACCTATGGGATTCCTTTGAAACCACATCGCAATTGCCGATCACCGGTCTGATGGAAAGCTGGATCGAACAGCCGGGCTATCCGATGATCGAAGTGCAACGGGACGGCACGATGCTGTTCCTGACCCAGGAGCGGTTTTCCTACCTGCCCGGCGCAACAGAGAGCCTCTGGCAGGTTCCGGTAACGGTCCGTGTGTATCCGGAGGACGGCGATCCGTTTGATACCCATTTGCTTCTCGATGACCGAAATGGATCCATCGATATGGGAAGTGATACCGCCGTGTATAAAATCAATCCTGAGCACACCGGCTTTTACAGGGTGTTGTACCGGGATCCGGCGAACATCGATGCCCTGGGCAACCGGGTTCTCGCAAAAGACCTGTCCCGGATCGATCGCTGGGGCCTCCAAAATGACCTCTACGCTTTCTTCTGCGCCGGGCACATTCCCTTCGAAGGGTATACCGATGTCCTGGAATTCTACCGTGATGAAGATGAATTCCTTCCCTCGAGCAGCCTCACGAATAATCTTTTTGCGACCTATCTGATTGCTGGAGAAAGCGTCCAAAAACGCATCGGTACCCTTGCCCTTGCCGTTGTGGAACGCATTCTTTCCAGGATTGGGTATGACCCGGCCGATGACGAATCCCACGGCAACGCGAACTTGCGGGATCAGGTCCTATTCCAGGCCACGCTCTATGGGTCGAGAGAAGCCGAGCGGGTCACGCGCAGATGCTTCGATCGACTCAGAAACGGCGCGTCAGTCCATCCGGATATTCTCAAAAGCATACTGCAATCCAGCGCCCTGTTCGGCGATCGGTTGTTTCAGTGATCCGTCACTGATCCAGCGGGCCCTATCATTTACCCTGGAACAGATTCCGGATCGAAACAAGTTCATACCGATTGTATCCATGGCTGCAAACCCCCATGCCGTGCCCTATTTATGGACATGGTATACGGAGCATCTGGATCGTATCGAGACGTTTCATCCGCTCCTTTATGAACGTGTTTTGGCGGCGATTATTCCCGTCTGCGGCCTGGATCAACATGATGAATTGGTTCAATTCTTTGATGACTACATGAAGCAAAAAACGCTGGCCCGAGATGTTATCCGGCTATCCCTTGAAAAACTCAGGATCCATCGCAAGATACGGGATCGGCTGTAGCCATGGACCATCGGTTGTTCACACACCATCGGTCGAAGGGTCACTTGTGCCATCCTTTCATCCCCCACATCAAGGACAGCAATGCCAGAGCGCTGAAAAAAGCCGAGGCCAGACCGATCCCCGGGATTCCCATGGTCGTCCAGATCACCCCGCCGGCGAGGGCCCCAAGAATTCTGCCGATTCCGGCGGCAGCAAAAAACGCCGCCATCATGGTCGCCCGGTATTCCGGCAGCAACTCGGTGGACAGGGAAATACCGGAGACCACTGTAAACTCAAATGCCAGAAACACCATGAACAACCCACCCATGGCGACCGGCAGCGCTCCACCCACCAGGGGTAGAACGCTGTAGCTGAGAATGCACAGAACAACCCCCGCGATCGCGGCCCGCTTCAAGCCGATCCGATCCGATATCAAGACCACGAGTCCTTCCCCGAGAAGCTCTGCAAATCCGATGGCACCCGTGATGGCTCCCAGCAACAGAATGTTTACCTGAAACGCATCTTCCAGCCAGGCACCATAGCTGACAAACAGATTGTCATTGCCGAGGCTCACCAAGAAAATGAACCCGAGTACCCCACGCGCCACCCGGTTACCCAGAAGCACCCGAAATGCGCCGAACACGCTTTCTGGGTTTTCTTTGGAGGCGCGGGACGTGTATGAGTCTGCGGGTATAAAAAGAAGTACCGCAACGATACCGATGACGCCGAGGGCCCCCAAGACGAAAAAAGGAGACCGCCATCCGGTCCTGTCGATGAGGATGGCCAGCAGCGGGATACCCAACAGCGTGCTTCCGGCCCAACTGAATTCCAGAACGCCGATGGCAAGACCTCTCCGCTCAAACGGCACCCGCTCGCTGACATAGGCCTGGATGGCCGGATCGAAAGCGGTTTTGCCCAGTCCGGCCAACACCAGACCGATGAAAACAACGCTATACACGGGCAAGAAGGCGGCCGCCAGCATCCCTACGGCCAGCATCCCGAGTCCGGCGAGCATCATTCGACGGTATCCCAGTCTGTCGGCCATGGGACCGAGTACGACACCGACGATACCCGTTGCTTGCGTTGCGGCAATCATCGATGTCACCGCCGGAATAGACACGCCGAGCCCTCTGCTCAGCACCGGGGCGAACGGATAGGCAAATCGCCGCGCCGTATTCAATACCAGCCGGCACAATGTGGCGATGCCCAACCGGGCCGCAAACCGCACGGAAACAGATTTTGACGGGACGCTTTCTCTCATCGCTTCAGAACTGGAACGCTGACTGGACATCGATCGGACATTGCATGATATTTAAGCTGGTCAACGGATCACCCGAAAGCAAATTTGACGGCTGAACCCCGCCTTGACCCGACTTAAGGGATAGGATAACTGGAGGGGCCATGACAACAACGAATCTTCAAAAAACCGGTTATGTCAAAACGCAGACCCTGCTGTTTGCCGTTTTCGTTTCCTTCTTTGTGGGTTTTTTCGCGGGCATCGTCCTGACGATTTTCAAGACCGACCAGATGCCTTCGAGCGCACAACAGCAACCCAATCCCCAACAACGCCGGGAGGCCCACGCAGCTCGAATTCAGCAACTTGAGCAGGAAACTTCGGAGAATCCGAAGAATATCGGCGCCTGGATTCAGCTGGGTCACCTCTACTTTGATACCGAGCAATACACGCCGGCCATCCAGGCCTACCGGATTGCCCTGGAACAGGATCCTGAAAATGCGGATGTGTGGACCGACCTGGGAGTGATGTACCGCCGGAACAAGCAGCCCGAAGAGGCCATCAAATCATTCGATCAAGCACTGCAGGTCGATCCTCGGCATCAAATCGCCCTGTATAACAAGGGTATCGTGCTGATCCACGATTTGAAAGACAATACCGCCGGCGTGGAGGCGTGGTCGCGCCTCGTGGCCATTAATCCACAGGCCTCGGCACCCAACGGGGAGTCGGTAAGCACGCTGATCCGCAGATACAGCGTATCGCCAAAACCGTGATCGTTTTTTGGCGGCGGGCAGACGACAAGGATGGATGGTGTGTTCCTGCGCAGACGTGATCCGTATCGTATACCGGAGTGTGTGCCATGACGGCAACAGTCAACCGACGAACAACACTGCACACGGGCCGTGTGTTTACGTTCGATAGGGAGAATATTACCCTGAGCAACGGCACCACCATCGACCTGGAAGTCATTCGTCACCCGGGTGCCGCAGCGATTGTTCCCTTGCTGGATCCGGACACCGTTTTGCTCCTCCGGCAATACCGTCACGCCATTGGACACACGATCCTGGAAATCCCTGCCGGCACGTTGGATACCGATGAAACGCCGGAGACCTGTGCGAAACGGGAACTCATTGAAGAAACGGGGTACTGTGGACACCAGTGGAAACGATTGGGAGAAATTACACCGGTCCCGGGCTATTCGGATGAACGCATCCATCTGTTTATGGCATCTTCCTTGAAACCGGATCGCCAGAGTCTGGATCGGGACGAGCTATTCGAAGTCTTCCCCGTACCCTACGAAGAGGCCCTTCGCATGGTGTTTCAGGGCGAGATTCAAGACGCCAAAAGTATGGCGGGACTGTTGCTGGCCGCCCGATGCACCGGCCACCTGATCTTATCGAGCATGGCATGAAAACTTCAGACGCCATCATATCCTTTTCCCAAAGCGAGAAAGTCAAATCCGGTCTTCTGTGGGCGTCCCACGCCGCCGGGCTCATTGACGGGCTTGATGGGGCGGAGCGGCAAGGCGCTGAACGCGTCATTGCATTGCTTGTCGACCTAGTCGGAAACGATGCATTGCTGGCCCGTCGGATCGTGAAGAACGATGCATGGGTGGAAGTGGAAAAGAATATCGACCTTGCCAAGGTAATGGTTCGATCCGGGGTGGTACAAGAAGCCGCCTACCATCTGACCCAGGCGCTGCAGCATGTCACCAGTATCGGCCGCAAAGCCATGGCGCAACTGAAGGCGGAAGGTCTCCTGTAATTCAAATCAGTCCGACATTAAAAGGCTGTCTTCCCTGCTTTTTCTTTCTGCTGTCGCATCTGGCGGCGTTCCCGCTCCTCGTCTTCCACCAGACGGGTCAAATGGTCTACAAAAAAGATGGAAATAGCGTACTCGGGCTGACCATATCGATCCTTGGTGATGGAAGCGATCATGATTTCTCCCGGGTTCCGCCAGAACAGAGCGTGGTCCTGGCCATTGTTCCATTCGATGTCTCCGGGAGCCCCGTATTTATCTACCAGGGTAGCGATAACCGCATCACCGTCCTGTTTTGCCTGAATGTTGAAAACCAACGGCTCGCCACGGCTGTCTGAAAACACCAGTTCGATATATGTAAACGGAAGATTCTTTTTCTGGGGATATCGATACATGAGCTTGGTGATGTCGTGCTCGACCCGTTCCCGTGGCGCATAATTCAGGCGACGATTGAGCCGGTAAAGCTCTTCAAAATGCTGCTCTAAAAATCCTTTGTAATTTATTTCAAGATCAAGGGGGGCGCGTCGCCAAATGGCATCGGAACCCAGATTGTCTCTGAGATCCTTTCTGAGAGAATCGTTCCAACGGGACGCGGCATTCAGATCCAGAAATCGGAAGCCGGAGATATCCGTCGATGATGCTTCTCCGCCGGTATCTCCATCTTCGCTTCCGGAGCAGCCAACTGCGAGGACACACAGACACAAGGCAACCGCCGATAGACGACCGAACCGGGCAATATGTGCTGAGATCTTCTGTATCATGTCCTGGGGCTCAAGGTTGAATGGGCCCGAAGATCATGGGCGGAACGCAATATTCCCGGATTATGGGAATGCCATGCCGATGGCACGCCGCGTTCGGTGAAAGAATAAGAAATGGGTTCCGGTGTGTCAAGATGACACTGAAGAATCGAGTTGTTTCGGGGATGTGTGGAGATGATGCGGCGTTGGGGTTAGAAGTCGCCGGATATATCCATCGCGGCACTGCGCCTCTCGAGGATGGAGAGTCCGATCAGGTAATGTCCTTCGTATCTGCCGGGTTCTCCTTTGGTGATATGTTTTATTTCGGTTTTCGCGACTTCCGCGGTGTTCGGTTCGTCGACAATATAGAATTTCATGTTCAAGACATCCCCCACGGAGACTTTTTTCAGCGCCGCCGAACCTTCCTTTACAAGGATACATAATCCCCCGTCGGAAATATTCCGGAGTTTGAATTGGTAAGATGAGTAGGCGCCACTGATTGAAAATTCCACGCTGAAATATCGATTGGATATGGACCGGGGCTCGGAGCGCCTGTCCTTCTGCGGGGCACTGCCACTGTCTTCACTCATACATCACCTCTCTGTGGCGGCCGGCCGGGTAGGGGCTGCCACATCGATCGATTCGCCGAGATTTCCCCGGCAATGCACCATCAACGTACTTTTCCAAATATTCCACCGGCAATCAGCATGACCCCTCCGACAGCAAGGAGAATCATGTAGAGGGGCGTCTCGATGAGAAAGATCGCCGCACGCTTAACAACAGAAACCGAAATGGATTCAATCGAATCAATATCTTCGGATCGTAATAACGATTCGAGGGTAATATCTTCCCAGACGTATTCCATTCCGGTAATCATGGAAAGGGACTGGAATCCCAGAATCAGCAAACCCATGCCGATTACGATCAGGCTGTATAAGGTGAATTTCGACATAACCCTCCTAAACAGGATCGCAGCCGAGAGAGTCGGCAAAATTGTTGGAACATAATACCACAATTACGAACCCGTTTTCAACCGCCGGGATGAATTTTTCTATAATTTAGATAGGTTGGATTTGCCTCCGGGCTTTTTTGGGGAATCCTTGGAAACAATTTTTCCTTCCCTTTGGGTCAACCTGTCCTATCATAAAATGGTGCATCGAACCGGTTATTTTCATAGGATCAACGGATAATGGATGGGATTCACCGACTCACACCGCTTCGGCTCAAGGTGCTTCGTTTGCTGATCGGGGGGTTTCTTGCCTGCGCGGTTGGGACAACGCTTTCGGGATGTAGCGAAGAGACGCTAAGCCACGGTCCCCGATTCGATGGTCCGTCTTTGGTGGACCGGATTGACGGCGAAGAAGAATTACAGCCGCTGCTCGATTCAATGGATCAACCCCTGCTGCTGGTGGAATTCTATGCCGACTGGTGCAAGCCCTGCCGAAAAGTGGCTCCGGTTCTGGAGTCGATTGCCAGGGAAGCGCCGCCCCATCTGAAAATTGTCAAAGTCAACATCGACGAAAACAGAGCAATCGCGGACCGATTCAGAGTTCGGGGCATCCCCACTGTCGTATTGATTCGGAATCATCGATCGGTTGGATCTCTAATGGGCGTCCATTCGAAGCGGAAGTACCTTGAACTGATTCGGAAGGCTTCTTGAGGGTGACAGGAGGTTGTCAACCGATCTGTCGGTGTTCCCGGAAGCGGGCCAGTCGCCTGCGGGCGAAGCCTATCAGCAGCACCGAAGCCATGCCAAACACCACGGGAAACCATCGAACGGAGCTGATAAACACAGCGTTCTCCGCGCGTTCCAGTTGATTTACCGCCGCGGTGGCCAGCATGTTCTGCCGTAAAACGATCAACAGACCCGAATAGGCGATCCCGATGATCCCATAGGCCAGATTAAATGACAGCCCCCGGAAGCTTAATATGGTGGCGCGTTGATTGGTTGACGCGATCCGGTTCAGGTAGTGGCTGCTGAAAAATCGATTGAAGTACATGACGGCTGTGATGAAAACGACGGGAAGAACACCCGCAATGGGGAGAAAAAGGCTCAGACAGGTCAAGGCCATTAACGTCAATACGAAGAGCACGAAAAAATTGGCGACAGGTGTCCAGTGATCCGCCATGGCCCGTCCCAGTCTCGGGATGAAGAGACCGAGAATCGCAAGTCCCGACCCGATCACGCCAAACAACGCCTCGGGGATGAGGATCGTCCGGTAGTATTCACTAATGAGGGTCATGACCATCCGCAACACCCCATCAAACAGAAGCCCGGCAAGAATAACCATCAACGCAAAAGGTGTCTGCAAAATCCAGCGCCCGGCCGACAGGGTGGTTTTACATGCCGCAACAATCGATGTGTCTCCGCCGTCGATCCCGCCACCCCCGGATGCTCTCCAGCCAACGTTTTCCCGAAGCCTTAGGGCTGCATACAGCGCCAGCACGGCCATGAAAAGAGTGAGATAAATGGGGAACCGCATGGTCGTTCGCTGATCCAAAGGAGTGTCGAATCCCGTCCAGGCGGCCAAATATCCCATGAGCGCCGGATCATACACCGCTGCACCGATGACCATGGCGACAATGAAACCGGCTGACTGAAAACGTATTTGCCACTCCAGAACGCGTCCCCACTCATGGGACAGGCCCATGGCGCTCAAGGAATCATAGGCCAGGGCTTCATCGGCACCAGACGCGGACGCTTCGGCGAGCCCACTCAGCACTCTGTTTAGAAGAAACGCGTAAAACAGCACTTTCGGGTAGGAGAGCGGAACCCAGCATAGAAGGGCCATTTCCGCGATCATGAGGATTCCGGCAAAAACCACCAATCGTCGTCTTCCCAGAGTGTCGGCGAGAGCTCCGGAAGGAACTTCGGCCAGTACAATGGTGGCCGCCCAGACCGCGTTCAGGATGGCAAACTGCGCCAGGCTCAACCCGAAGTCCAGGAAGAGTATCGTAAACACCGGATAGTAGAATCGGGCGTTGAAAAAGGTTCGGAACGCGATAAACCATCGAATGTTCGGGAGAGTTAATGGATTCGGAAGGTTAGCTCGGGCCATGATGTCGTCTCAACGTCATGTGGGGTGCCTGTGAACGGAGATTCCCGGCGAAAAACCGGAATCAATTTAATGGTGGGGAAGTGGCGCGTCAAGGATTCATTGCCGGAGATACGATTCGGCAGGGAATGGACACGCTCGCGGGGTTAGAGCTTGGCACCGCAATACTTGCAGTGGGTCGCATCCGCATCATGCCCTCCGGCGCCGCATTCTGGACACGCTTGGGTGGAGATCTCTTTACGGAACGCCTGTGACATCTCCACGGTGACGATGCCGGTTGGAACCGCAATGATGCCATATCCCAAAATCATGATGAACGAGGCCAGGGCCTGTCCCAACGCGGTTTGGGGGGAAATATCTCCATATCCGACGGTGGTCAGAGTGACAATGGCCAGTAGACGCTGCGCGGAATACTGGTAAATCCATTGGCTTCCCCTTCGATCAGATACATCAGCGATCCAAAAATCGCGACAAGGACCAGCACGGTGGCCACAAACACCACGATCTTCTTTCGGCTGGCCCTTAGCGCCGCCATGAGCATCCGGGACTCTCCAACGTACTGGACGAGTTTGAACACCCGGAACACCCGGAGCACCCGAAGTAATCGTATCACCAGAAAATACTGGGTTCCCGGAAAAAACACGCTGATGTACGTCGGAAGTATCGAAATGAGATCCACAATGCCGAAAAAGCTTGTGGCGTATCGAAACGGTTGCCCGACGCTCACCAGACGAAGGATGTACTCCACCGTGAACAATAGCGTGAATCCCCATTCGATACCATATAGCAGTGAGCCCACGCGTTTGTTGATACCGGTCACGCTGTCGAGCATGACAATCAACACGCTCAGAAGGATACAGACGATCAGCCCGACGTCGAAAACCTTTCCGGCCCGGGTATCGGCTTCAAAAATAATCTCATGAAGCGTCCCCCGCCAGTCGCGGGTGTTGGAGTGATGTGGTGTCATTCTCATTGGATGTGATCCGGGATCGGATGGCGATTATCGCTTAACCCGGGCGTCGCCGTGTTATGGGGACGCCCGGGATATGGTTATACGTGAACTGGCTCCCAGAACACAAGTCCCTGATGGGTGCTCAGGACATACCCAGAGTACAGACCCGGCGGCGCCGTTGACAATTCAAAGCCAAGTGCTGATACTGTAAGCTTCAGATTCTGTATTCAACCCTATATCCGTATCGTTGAAGACCCAGAGCCATGGATTCAAAAGTGAGCCAGCCGGAGCCCACAGAGCCGCTTGAGCTCCATTTTACACGGACCAACGGCCCGGCAGATACCGCCATTGATGATCTGATCCATTTCGTAGGTGGCATCCAGCATGCCGATCTTGTTCGTGAAATGATCCTGGCGGCGCTGAAGGCCGGTCAGGAGGACGGAAATCGTGCCGATCTGAAGCTGATGAACTCCACGTTGAAAGAAATGCGCTTCACCTCCAAGATATTCAGTCCGTATCGCAACATCAGAAAGGTGACCGTTTTTGGGTCGGCGCGCTCGGTTCCCGAATCGCCAGCCTATCGCCTCGCCCATCAATTCGGCCGGAAATTGGCCGACGCCGGGTTTATGGTCATCACCGGCGGTGGACCGGGAATCATGCAGGCCGTCAATGAAGGGGCTGGAAAGGAAAATTCCTTCGGCGTCAATATCCGTCTACCCTTCGAGCAGAAACCGAATCCGATCATTGTCGGCAATCCCCGTAACATCACCTATAAGTACTTCTTCAACCGCAAGGTGGCATTTATCAAGGAAGCGGATGCGGTGGCGTTGTTCCCTGGAGGATTTGGCACCCACGACGAGGCCATGGAAACGCTCACCCTCGTCCAAACCGGAAAACGGACACCGATCCCGCTGATTCTCATTGACGAGCCCGGCGGTACCTATTGGAGCCGTTGGCGTCGTTTCATCGATGGGGAACTGGCACGCCATGGCTACATCAACGATACCGACCTGCATCTGGTTGACCAGGTCGATGATATTGCCGAGGCGCTCGGCATCATCCAACAGTTCTATAAACGATACCACAGTTTGCGCTATGTCGGTGAAAAGCTTGTCGGGCGGATGAAAACCGAAATCCAGTCGGATCTCATCCGCTCTCTCAACCGGGAATTCTCGGATATCCTGATACCCCGGGGCAGAATTATTCAGACGCTGTCGATGCCGGAAGCGCCCGATGAGCCGGACCTGGCCGGGCTGCCGAAGCTGGTTGTGGATTTCGACATGAAAAGTTTCGGGCGACTGAGACATCTGATTGATATGATCAACGAAGGATGACCCCATGGGGTAATTTCACCGGCACCGGAAGAAAAAGACGTCGCGTTTCGGCATGTCCTGGTTACCGGATCCTCAGGCGGCCTTGGAGCGGCTGTGGCCGACTGGCTTGGTGCGGTCGGGGTTTCCGTGACCCTGGCGGCTCGAAACATATCGGCCCTTGACGATGTTGCCGCTCGGATTCAATCCCGCGGAGGTCAAGCCCGTGTTGTCCCATCAGACATCACATCGTTCACCGCTTGCCGGCATGCCGTGGCGATCGGATGTGATACATTCGGCCCCCTTGATGCCATCATCAACAATGCCGCCGTTGTGGAACCGCTGGCTCGAATACAGCATACCGACCCCGCACATTGGCAGGGTGCCATGGCCACGAATCTGTTGGGGCCGGCCTATCTTATTCATGCCGCTCTTCCTGCCCTCCACCGGCCCGGCGGCCGGATCATCAACATCTCCACTGGTGCGGCCCAGATACCCTTGATCGCTGCTGGTGCCTACTGTACATCCAAAGCGGCCCTGGACCACCTGAGCCGTGTAGTGGCCCGAGAAACACCGGGCATTGTCTGTATCGCCATCCGCCCGGGCACTATGGACACCCCCATGCAACGCCTTCTGAGAGCACGCGGACCCCGGCACATGCCGACAGAACAGGCGGCATTTTATCATCGGATCCATGAGGACGGGCTGCTCGAGCCTCCCCATGTCCCCGGCCGTGCCATTGCCTGGGCCGCGCTTCACGCACCTATTCAATGGAGTGGGTCGATCCTGGATGTTGACGATCCGCGCCTGGCCGAACCGGCCTTGAGGTTTTTTGGAGATTGTTTGGAATGATACGACGAATCCTGTTATCCACTGCGGTGCTCATGGGCATCATATTCCACACTTGGGCCGTTGCGGAAACCCCGTTTTCCAGAATCGAAGAGATTTCCGGCCGGTTACTGATGAATATCAAGAAACTTGAGCATATTTACCAGGACATGCACGGCTATGCCCAATGGACGATGAATCAGTCCGATCGTCAGTTGGATTACATTCAGAAATCCTATCTCTTCATTAACGAAGCAAAAACCATTGCCTTCTATCAGTGGGAACTGATGTCGGTGTTCGACTATATCAAAGATGAGCGCAAGTCAGACTATATCACCCTCCGATACAGGGATCTCAGACAGGCACTGGATAATACCCAGCTCACCGTCCATTTGCTTAAGACGTATGTGGTCTTCGTTGAAAAACCGGAGGTGGCACGGTCCATGGAAGAAGCAGTGGCTCTGATCCAGGCAAACATCTATATGTACGAAGAACTGCGGAATATTCTTCGCCCGCTTTCGAACAAACCGCCCTATCCCTATGAAATCGAATGACCCGAATATTTCATGAAATCTTTTCAGTGAACCCGAACCCCCGGTCCCATCTTCCGCTCCAAACGGCGGACCATCCATGACGCCATGAGAATCAGCGCCAGATATTCGGCAACCAATACCGTATATATTTCAAGGGGACGGTACACCGTCACCGTTAATTCATTGGCCTTTCGGGTGAGTTCCTCCAGGCCGATGACAGACACCAGGGATGACATCTTGAGCATGTATACAAACTGATTCCCCAAGGCCGGCAGCACCCGCCGTATGGCCTGGGGAAGAATGATGTACCGCATTTTATCGATGTACCGGAAGCCGAGCGCGTCGGCTGCCTCCACCTGACCTCTGTCCACGGACTGAATGCCCGCCCTGAAAATCTCGGCTTCGAAGGCGCTGTCGCAGACCGCCAGAGCAACGATTCCCGCCGTAAACGGTCCCAGGGAGATATTCAACACCACCGGAAGCCCATAATACACCCACAGAATCATGACCAGTACCGGAATCGATCGGAAGACTTCCACATACACCCGGTTCAGGCGCCGCCATCCCGGAGCCGCGGAGATCCCGGGAAGGGCAATCAGAAGCCCCATGGCAACGGAGACGGTGATGGAGACCAGGGAAAGCGCGACGGTCATTTCCAGCCCGGTGGCAAGAAATGCCAGATGCGTACTGCCCTGGTCGGTGAACGGAGAAACCTCGTACCAGCCCCAGTGATAATCCGATCGCTGACAGCCCGCCAGGAACAGGACGGCCGCAGCCGGAATGATGTAAACAGCGGTTCTCTTCATGTATGATAATCCTGGATGTTCGTAAGGACTTCATGAAACGCTTGTACTGACAGCTACAGGGGGCATTTTGACCACGATGTTCACGAAGGTCACGAAGAAAAATAGTACCGTATCATTTTTTTATCTTCGTGCTCTTCGCCTGCCGGGCCATAGCATTAGCGACGGCCGGTGGTCTTCGTGGTGCGCAACACCTGAATCCATAGATCTCGTGTTTCCCCAAGAACCGATTCCATGGATTTAGTGTGCGGGCATCCACTTTTGCTGCAACGCATCAAAGAAGCCTTGGTTCAGTTTGATGGTAATCCAGTGATTCAGAAAATTGAGCCACACAAGGTCTTGTTGTGAAACAATCATGGCAAGATCTGCCGGGCTTCGAGGTCGCTCGACCGGTATGACCGCCAGCTGCGGGTGTGCCCGGATGAGCTTGGATGCTTCCAGGTTGCTGGTAATCGACACCAGCGCTCGGCGGGCCAATACTTCCTGAAAATCGCGCGCCGGCGCTTCTCCCAGACGGATGCTGGCCTTCGGGAAGAATTGCCGCGCCTACTGCTCAAAAGAGGTCCCGAGAGTGACTGCCACACGGACCCCTTCCCGATTGATGTCTTCCCAATCGCTGAATCGGCCCAGATTCTCTTTCAGGGTCATCGGGACCGTGCCGACCTGGTAGTAAGAACGGGTAAACCCCACAGTACGGATGCGTTTGGTCGTAATCGACGCACTGGTACTGACATCGTATTTATCCGCCACAATCCCGTTAATGAGGGTCTTCCACTGGGTCGGTACAAACCGGATCTCGACACCCATGTCTTTTGCCAGGGCCGTCATCATATCGATGTCGAATCCCTGGTATTGATTGGTGACCGGGTCTCGCATGGTCATGGGATTCCAGTCCCCGGTGGTCCCAACCCGCAACACCCCCTTTTTCAGAATCTTGTGTAACCGCGATGTATTCTGGGCGTACACCACAGAAGTGCTGAACACGCAGATCAAAACCAGTAACATGATCTTTCGAAACTTCATGAATATTTCCTTTCAGGGGACTTTGGCGGTTGCCGTATACCCCATAGACAAGAGGTTATGGGAAAATCAAGCGAAAGAGAGGCCGTATCCAGTCCACGTCAAACAGGTAATAAGTAAAGGAAGATAAGTGTGTTGCGATGACAAACGCCTAAAATTTACTTTTAGGGTAATCACCGACTGAGGGGTGTCAAAATATCTGTGGATATGGAGAAAAAGCGATTGATAGAAGAACTTCGCAAATGCGACTTCTGTTCAGATCGTGTGGCTTCGCGCCATCGGTGTTATCCATCTGCGGCCAAGGAGAGCGGTCGTCGGGCCCGTCAATGCGTCATCGGTTGACGATGAATGACTGGCGTATGCAGCCCTGGAAAACCTCGCACCGATCCTCATGAAACATATACGGCGCCGTGGGTATCCAACCCCGGCGCTGTATTACCGGCATCCGGCCGAATCATCCCATTTCCGTGGACATGGCCCGGTCCTTAGGATGACCCTGAACCGGCCGCGGTTTCGTTCTCTTCGATATCTTTCCAGCGCTGGATGGAACGCTGGTAGTACTGCGCCAATGTATCCTGGACCTTTCCGTAAACCGTCTCCGGGGGAAAATTACCCGCGGCGTCCGGTCTTCCGGCAGGAATGCCGGTTAGCAATTCGATGCCTTCTTCTATACGAGAAACCTTGTAAATATGAAATTGCTTTCGTTTGACGGCGTCCACCACCTCGGCTTTGAGCATCAGGTTGTTGACATTCGCTTCCGGTATGATGACGCCCTGCTGCCCTGTCAGGCCCCGCCCATGGCACACCTCGAAGAATCCTTCAATTTTCTGGTTCACGCCACCGATGGCCTGAACCATCCCCTTCTGGTTTACCGACCCGGTTACCGCGATTCCCTGGCGAATCGGAATCTGGGCGAGACTGGAGAGGATGGCGTAAAGCTCCGTGGACGATGCACTGTCCCCGTCGATGCCCCCGTAGCTTTGCTCGAACGTGATGCTGATGGACAGATTGAGAGGGTGACGTTGAGCAAAGGTTCGTCCTAAATAGCCGGACAGGATCAAGACGCCTTTGTCATGAGTTTTTCCACTCAGCTTGGCCTCCCGCTCGATGTTGACGATACCCTTCTTGCCCATATACGTCTCCGCTGTGATCCGGGAGGGACGGCCGAAGGAAATATCCCCGATCTGATAGACGGCCAGCGCATTGACCTGGCCGATGACGGCCCCATCCACATCGATCAGAATGGTCTTGTCCATGTAGGATTCATGAATCTTCTCCTCATAGAGGTTGTAGCGATAACGGTATTCCGCCAATGCTTTGGTCACATCCTTTTCCGTGACAACCCGACCTCTTCTCTTTCTGGTCCAGTAGTCCGACTCTTTGATCAATCCCACCAAGGGTCCGAATCTCAAGGAGAGTTTGGTCTGGTCCGCAACGGTTTTAGACCCGAATTCGATAATCCGTGACACGCCGCGAGCGTTAAATGGGAGCAGTTTCTCCTCTTGGGCAATCCGGGCAATGAATCTAGCGTATTGCTTCATCGTGGCTTCGGTCAGGGAAACTTCATAATCAAAGTCGGCGCGAACCCGAAAAATTTTATTGAAATGGGGGTCGTAATTCTGAAGAAGCCGAAACGGGTGATAACTTCCAATGAGAATCACTTTTACTTCGAGAGGGATCGGCCTGGGACGCAGCGACGCTGTGACAAATCCCATCTCCGTCGCCATATCCTCAATCGCAAGGCACTTGTTCCGGAGCGCCCGTTTGAGAGAATCCCAGACAAAGTTATTCATCAATACCGGCTCGACTTCCATGATCAGGTAGCCGCCGTTGGCTTGAATAAGCGATCCAGGCTGCACCATGCTAAAATTCGTGGTGACCGTTCCCATCAATGCCCGTTTTTCGATCTGACCGAAGACATTGCTATAGGTCGGATTCGGTTCGAAAACCACGGGAGCGCCCTTGGTTCCCTTCCGATCCACGAGCACGTTGACGTGAAATCTGTTAAAGTATGACACACCATCGGCTTTCGCTGTTTGGCCATTCGTGTCTTCGGTGGGCAGAAACTCCTGGACGTTTTCCACGATGTCGCGTTGAACCTGATCCAGGTAATCGAGTACATCGGAGGACTGCTTAAATGAGGCGCGAAGATTGTCCAAGCGGTCTTCGACGACCCTCAGCGTCTCCTGGTCGAGAAGCCGCTCGATGCCGTCATGGAGGCGCTGTGTCAGCGTATTGATGTGGCGGGATCCCTCTTCGATCTTCTCCGTGATAAAGATCACGTTTCGTTCTATTTCATTCTGTCTTTCCCTGGAAAGGGTCTTGAAATCATCCTGGGACACCGGATTGCCATCGATCAGCGGGATGGTTTCAAAACCGGCATCCGTTCTGGAGATGCTTAAATCCCGGTCTCGGGCCAGGCGCTCGATGTCACGGAACACGGCGTGCTGTTTTTTGGAAATTTCTCGTTTCAGCGCAGCCTTTTTCTTTCGAAATCCCTCGCCGGTGAGCGCCCTCGGCAGTTCTTCGCGTAGCGCATCAATGGTGCGGGCCATATTCTTGGCAAACACCGTGGCGCTGCCCGGAGGCAGGGAAATGGTCATCGGGCAATATTCGTCATCGAAATTGTTGACCATGCACCAATCGCCCGGTGTGGGATGTTTCCGAGCATGGTCCCCGGCAATTTCCCGGACGATGGTCGATTTCCCGGTGCCCTCTTCACCGGTTACAAAGATATTGTAGCCCGGACTTTTCATATCCAGACCGAATTCTATGGCCTGAACGGCACGATCCTGTCCGATAACCGTGTCGAGGGTCTTGAGATCGGCGGTGTTCTTGAATCGAAGCATCTTCGGGTCACACACCCGCCGAAGTTCTTTTGTGGGGATACGAAGGTGTTTGGTACCCATAGGTTCGTCCTGTTAGGTCATTTTAGAGGTAGAGTTTCCGATACCATGGGGTCGCTTGGCCGTGCGCCCGTTGACCCGTGTGCCCGTTGGCCCGCCTGCCGGGGCGAAGCCCGAAGGGCGAAGACTGGTAGGCTCGTTATCCCGTTTGCCCTGCGACGTGTCCGTCGAAGCGCGAAGAGCGACTTGTGGGGCCGTCTTGTCCCGTCGAAGCTCGAAGAACGAAGTCGGAAGCCCGAAGGGTGAAGTCCCAAGCCGGAAGCCCGAGGGGCGGAGACCGGTGTTCCCGTGAACCGGTTGGCGAGTGCCAGCGGCACACGTCATCTGCCGCCTAAAGTCGGCGCCATTCGTTGCCCTATCTGTCTTTTAACTTTTGACTTTCAGCCTTGAGCTTTCAGCATTAAATATTCCAAAATCTGAAATCCAAAATCGAACGTCCCAGAACCCAGCATCCAGCCTGCCGGGTCGTAGCTCCGGAGGAGCGAAGCCCGGTATCCATGATCCAGCATCCAGCTTGCCCAGCATCCAAGATCCAGTATCCAGGATCCAGGATCCAGCAAGCCGCTTCATGTCGGTTCGATCCCTTTGTCGCTGATGCCCCTGACAAAAAATTCCGGGTTGTTTAAAAAGCTCAAGAAAATCGTGATGAAAGCAATGCTGGCTTCAATCATCAAGGGTTTGTTTTGGTACAGGCGGTGGAGCCTCTGTTCCAGATGTTTTTTTCCCGCCAGTCCAAAATAGCTTGAAAACAGTCCATCCAGAAGGAATTCTTTGTCCGGTTTGGTGACCAGATCGATGCCACCGCGGTAGCAGTAATCCATGGTTTCCAGGAGAAGCTGCCGCTGCTCCGACGTATCCCGATAGTGATAATGGACCAGATGGATGAAGGTGCGCTGTGCTTCCTTCAGGCTGGCGCTGCAAACAGCCTCGAAAAGAGGGTCGAATTCCACACTCCGCTCCGACGGAATTTTCTGACGAATCAGCGACAGCAAGACCGCGTTCTTAAACAATTGATACAGGCGCTTGGCCCCATTGAGAACGGTGGATGCGGGGGGCCCGAAGGTGAGCGGTTTACCCCGGTAATTAGGGACATAGAGGATCTGAAAAATATTGTCGAAAAAATCGATCCCTTCCAGAGGGTCCTGGAGATCAATACGCATGTCGAGCGTATTGTCGAGCCGATCGGCAAGTTTAATCTGGACAAGATCGGTGGAATCACCGGCATTGTCCAACAATCTTCCGATATACCGATAATAGGATTCACCGCTCACGCGGGTTAAATTCACTAAATTTTGAATCAGCTGCTCTTCCCTGTCCGGGCCTAAACGCTTGAGGATATCGAAGAGAAGCGATTCCATCTCAATCCACTGGGAAACGTCGAAATCCACGCTTTGAATATCTTCGAGAATGTCATGGAACAATGCCGAAAGCAATTCGACCAGGCTGATCTGGTTTCGGGCTCTGGCAAAGAGTGCGGCCGCCCGAATGGGATGAATCACGGCCATGGGCCCGAGACGGCGTCTTTTTTGGCTGTAGGCGGCAAATAAAAAACCCAGCGATTCCATGACGTTGCTTTTGGCATCCCTATCCCGCTGGCTGTCCGGGTCGAGAAGCTTGTTCTCGATGATAAAGAGAAGCACATTGTATCGATTTAGGGATGCGGCACTCAGATTGGAATTGAGCACCGAGGAAAGCTTAAGAAATTCGGTCAAATCGTGGAGCGGCATGCCCTCTCCTGATAAAATCGCCGTGCGATTGTATATTCATATCGTGTCCGGTCGGTCGATTCCGGATAGACACACATATTTTATTTCCAGATACTCATCGATGCCGTAGCGGGAACCCTCCCTGCCGATACCCGATTCCTTCATCCCCCCAAAGGGGGCCACTTCCGTGGAAATGATGCCCGTGTTGACGCCGACAATACCATACTCGATGGATTCGGATACCCGCCACACCCTGCCCATATCCCGGGCATAAAGGTAGGCCGCGAGACCAAATGGTGTATCGTTCGCCATTCGGACGGCTTCCTCTTCTGTTGCAAACCGAACGACGGGCGCCACAGGGCCAAAGATTTCCTCCCGGGTAATACGCATGGCGGGTGTGACATCAGCAAGGACCGTCGGTTCAAAAAACGTCCCACCCCGGGCATGGCGTGCGCCTCCGACAAGCACGTGGGCGCCATTGTCCCGTGCATCTGCGATCAATGCTTCTACCTTCGCCAGGGCATCGGCATCAATGAGCGGTCCCTGATCGACACCTTCCTCCATTCCCGGTCCGACTCGGAGGCCTTTGACAGCTTCGCTGAAGGCCTCAACAAATCGTTCGTAAATGCCCTCTTGAACCAGAATGCGGTTGGCACAGACGCAGGTTTGCCCGGTGTTCCGATATTTCGATGCAAGGGCTCCGGCCACTGCCGCCTCGCATTCCGCATCATCGAAAACGATAAAGGGTGCATTACCACCCAGTTCCAGGGAAAGCTTCTTGACGGTTGAGGCGCAGTCCCGCATCAGACGCTTGCCCACTGCCGTAGAACCGGTGAAGGACAATTTTCGAACCGACGCGTGCTGGGTCAGTTCCGTTCCGACCGTCTCCGCGTCCCCGGTGACGACATTGAACACACCCCCGGGGATGCCCGCCCGCTCGGCAAGGGCCGCCAGAGCCGAGAAGGGCGTCTGCCGTGCCGGCTTGACAACCATCGCACATCCCGCGGCTAAAGCAGGGCCGGCTTTTCGGGTGATCATGGCCGCTGGAAAGTTCCAAGGGGTAATTGCCGCACAGACACCGACAGGTTCTTTCAGCACCACGATGCGATTACCGGCAATGGGCGTGGGAACGATATCGCCGTAAACCCGTTTGGCTTCCTCGGCGAACCATTCGAGAAATGACGCGGCATAGGCGATTTCCCCTTTCGACTCAGCCAAGGGCTTTCCCTGTTCAAGGGTCATCACGGTCGCCAGGTCCTCGAGGTGGTCGAGGATTAGATCGTGCCATCGTCGCAGCACGGCGGCCCGTTCTTTGGCGGTACACCGCCGCCACGTGGCATAGGCGATGTCGGCGTCGGCCACCGCTTGTCGGATATCCGCCGCTCCCATCACAGGGACCGACCCCAGGACGCTGGCATCGGCCGGATTGGCTACCGGCATGGATGCCCCATCCGAAGCGTTGACCCAGGCTCCGGAGACATAACACTGCTGCCGAAACAGGCTTGGATCTTTCAATAAAGACGTCATATGCGTTGGTGATACGGGGTTAATGATCCTTGTGGGCGGCCTATGCCTTCAGCTCCTGTATTTTCTCGACAAGATGGGCAATGAGGTCTTCCTGGACTTGACTAGCGGGCGTAAATTGGACACCAATTCCGTTATCGGTACATCGAACGATCCTTCCGGTGACCTTAAACGGCTTGACATGGGGTGAGAGAGACAGCGTCAGGGAGATGCCCTCGCCCTCCTCGAAGATATGATCCGTTTGAATAAACAATCCACCCAGGCTGATATTGGTAATATAATCCTGATACGCTTGTTGTCTTGTGACGTAATCGGTGGGGATGAGACAGGGAAACCGAGGATGTATTCGGTCTTTTTTGGCAAAAATCTCATTGGCCTGGGATAGCAAAGCAATCAGTTGCTTATCCTGCATTTCCGCCATGAGAGAGTTTACCCGAGCGATAATCTTTTCTCTTCTGGCCTGCCACTTCGCCTCCTCGGCAGCCTTCTTCGCTTGTTTTTCTTCCAGATAGGTGAAGTCTGTTCCGCATCTAGGGCACTCTGTTTCTTCGGATGCGCATTGAGCGTTGCAGTTCGGGCAAGTCTTCATGGAGCCATCCTCTATTCCGTGGAGACAGACGTTCCCTCCGCGAAAGTTGATTGAACCGAGAAATGCCGTGAATCGACGGTGATCACCATGCTGCCGAAGGCTCGGCCGGCACCGGTAATCAAAACGTCCAGGATGCGATGCCCCAAGACTCTAAACGCAAACGGGGTTGGAGTCAATAGAATGCGCCGTCAGGATTGTGGCAGAGATCCGGAACATCCCGAGTAGGAACTAACATCGAAGCAATTCGGCGCTTTTCGGTCCCACATTGAAGAGCATATCGAATATGGATAGATTCGGCAGGAAATCCCCCCACAGCTGGGGGTAGATCCATGTCGGCGGCCGGTAGGTGTTAAGGGAGATACCGGCTTTCTGGAGCACCGCTTCATCCATATGGCAGCGGGCCGACCGTGGAAGCAACAATTGCCCTGCGCCGGTATGACGGCAGATGTCGACAAGCAGAGCCGTTCCCTTTCCCTGGAGCGCCATGTTGGATAACCGGCGGATGTCCGTTCGAATCCGCAGATAATGGGCCACGTATTGGATAATCGGGATGTTCAAATCACACAGGTGCTGTACCCCGGACTGAATCATCGCCTCTAAAAACGGATAATGATCCCAAAAAAAAGGTGCATGGGCATAGGCATGGCGCAGACTGGCGAGGTGCTTCCGGGGCCATCGACCGTCCCTGAAAATACACACGGCATCCATGGACTGGAACCCCCTCCCTTTTTTGAATACGGGTACGGTGAGCCAGAGGGTTCCCTGGTCGTTTTTAAACCGGTTTCGGCTGGTCCAGGTCGTTCCCCGTGGGAATTGCACCGCGTCCATCAGTACGCAGATATCCGACTTGAGCATCCGGTAGAAAAAGCCCGGATAGGGACAGAAGTAGGGCTGATAGACGGAAACAACCATGGTAACCACCTGCTGGCGTGGTATCGTTCTGAATTCAGATCAGGGCAAGAAGGGCTGCAAGGAGGCGTCCGGAAGGTTCTCCGCCGTCCGAAGGATCGCGTCGGCGTACCGCCCGACAGTCATCAGCGTCAGGGTACTTCGATGAAGCCTGTCATAGGAGCAATGCCCGGCCAGGTAAAGCACACGGGGGGTCAACAATGCGTTGATATAAGGGATGTGACGCCTCTTGCAGGCGACGGCGGCGGACCGGTCGTCGACCACCACAAATTCCCCGGCACCCTGATGATAGAGCCGTAACGTATCCCTTTCACCGGCACCCGAGAGCATCCGGCTTTCGGAATCGGCCGGATGCCAAACGGTATGCGGTTCGGGTTCCAGGACACGACATCCGACCTCGGTATTTAATCCCCGAAACCAATCTGCACCGGGGTACCCGTCCACTGTAAGTTCCCGGAACACCGACGCCGCCAGAACAACCCGGTAGGCATCCATGAGCCGTTTGAACAAACATGCCTTGTACAACAGGATGGCCGACGATGTATCAACGATCGCACGTTTCAAAAGGATGCCGTCCAGAACCTGATATGCAGGCGTTTGCGAAAGATAACACCATTGTCATCGTGACAGACGGAACAGATGTCATGAGATCAAAGGTCTCTGGCGTCCAACCCCAGCGCCGCACGCTTGGATTCAATCCGCCTTTGAATCAGAATGGCGGCTTTTTCAGGGTCTGGTTCCACAGCGAAAGTGGCCCCCACAACGGTTTCCAGATCTTCGGTCAACAACGTGACAATATCCATACTGCCGGTGATGGGCGGCATGGGACCGAGAACAGTGTAAACCCCCGATGCGACAAAATACACCCCGATCGTCGCAGCCTTTTCAGAGTACCATTCGGGAGCAGCACCCGCAATGGGTAGATCGCTGATATCCACACCCAGTGCATCGGCCAGGGCGGAGGCCAGCACCAGTATTCGGACGTTGTCCACGCAGCTTCCAAAATGGAGTACCGGGGGTACCCCCAAAGATCCGCAGATCTCCCTGAGACCCGGACCTGCGGCGGCAATGGCATCGGCCACCTTCAAACCGGCTTTGGCATTGGCCACCGACACACAACCGGTATCGACGACCAGAATATCGTTTTCAATCAAGCGCTGGGTGAGGGTGACATGTCCGTAGTCTTGCTGAATGCGTGGATTGTTGCATCCGACAATACCGGCCGCCCCCCTGATTTTACCCGCTTTAATGGCTTCGATAAGCGGCTCTGGGGTACCCCCCAGGGCTCCCACGACGGCTTCCACGGAAAATCCACCCATGGCATCGGCCGCCACAGATGGGATGAACACGTCCTTTCGATTCTTAAAATTCTCTATGGCGTCGGTAACGACCTGAACCGCCATTTCTTCAGCATTGTGGGGATGAAATTCGCGATGTTCCATACCCGGAAATTTGGCCTTGTCACTGGTGCTGATCATTTTCGTGTTATAGCAGGACGCAACGGAGGAAATCGAAGGCATGATACACTGGTAATCCACAATCATCATATCCACCGCACCGGTGGCCAGAATCAGTTCGGTACTGAGATGATTACCGGCCATAGCGATGCCGTGGCGCATCAATAATTCGTTGCCGGTGCAGCACACACCCGCCAGATTGATCCCCTCGGCCCCTTTTTCCTTTGCCAGCGCCAGAAGCTCTGATGAATGGCAGGCGTGGAGAACCATCTCCGATACCACCGGGTTATGCCCGTGGACAACGATGTTGACCTGGTCTTCTTTCAGCACCCCTGCATTGACTTTTATGGGATGGGGTGTCGGCGTACCAAAGAGAATATCTGAAACATCCGTGGCTATCATGGAGCCGCCCCCCCCGTCCGAAAGGGCGTTTCGGATACCGTGGAGCAGCAGACTTTTCCAGTCATTGTCAACGCCCATATGGGTTCGATGCATCATTTCGGAGGTCTCCCGGTCGATACCCCGGGGAGTGACACCCAAGGCATTCCAGAGATCCCTGCGCTTTTCCGGTGCCCGCGCCAAAAGCGTCAAGGACTTCCGGCGCATGCCATAGTCCTCCTGCATTTGATAGGCCAGATCCGAGGCAATGGTCAGATCGTCCTTCCCATCGACATCGACACCGAATTCCACAGCGACCCGCTTGAGTTTGTCGGAATCGCGGATCTGATACCCGGCCCCGTTCCCCGCCCCGACCTGGGCAAGAACATCCACCAGATCCCGTCCATGATCCGAATGGGATGCGGCTCCAGCGGCAATCATCCGCCCCAGATTTCGTGCCACAATGATATTCGCATCGGCTCCGCAAACACCGACCTGGAGTCCCTCACCGAAAGGATCCACACGACAGGGGCCCATCACGCAATTTCGACAGGACAGACCCATCTCACAGTACCCGCAGTTGGGTAATTGATCCTCGAATCGGTCCCAAACTGTTGTCACGCGGTCTTTCTCCATTTTCTCCAAAAGCAAAAGGCCGTCTTCGGTAATTGTTTTAGGCTCTCTTTTCGGTGTCATATTGCTTACCCCCATCATGACGTTGATGCTCTGGATTGACGCATCCGGGCAGAAACGCCCGGTGCCGGCCATCAGCCTGTCCGCAGTTGGACCATCTGTTTTTTCATGGTATTCAGCAGCGAGAATCCCGGCGAGAGGTCCTCCTTCGCGGCATCCCATGATATCCTGCGGGAGATCTCATTGGTTTTGCGCTTCATGGCCTCGGAAAGCTCTTCAAAGGTAAGGGCGCCGGATTTGCACACCTCCACACACGCTGGAACCAGTCCCGTTTCCTGCCGCTCGAGGCAGTTGTCGCATTTCACGGCCACGGTTTTCCCCGGCGGGGCAACGGCCACTTCGTGATAGCGCAACACCCCGAAGGGGCAGACCATGGCGCAGGAGGCACAGTTGATACACCGGTCCGGATCGATCAGCACCGTGTTGGTCGAATGGTCTCGAGAAATTGCCCCTGGGAGACATGCCAGCATACAGGGCGCGGGATCACAATGGCGGCATCGATTCGGAAATCCCTCATCATACTGTCCGATGCCCACGTGGACCCGCGGTTTTGGCAGCGGCAGTTCCAGAGCCGCGGCGGGCATCGATTTCGCTACAGAGTGGGCGGTCGCGCAGGCAAACATGCACTGCATACACCCGACACACCGCTCAGGATGAACCACCACTTCTTTCATAGGGCCTCCTTTTGGATACACGTTGAACTCATCATACCCTGATTCCAGTGATTGTCAGATCAATTGGACAGATATCTGTAATTGAACTTTGGCGACAGCAGCCTTTGCTTCGGGACCGTGACCGGCGTCTCGCTGGACATTACCGAGAGGAAGACGCCGCCCTGCTCGATGTCGTTGACCAGCACCACCCCGGCGAGGCGGTCCCCCTGAAAGACAAGCTTTCGATAGGCGTTTTTCCGCGGGTCGACCGTCTGAAACACTTCAAAGCCATCGTTCTCCGGGGGCGTCACGACGCCGCCGGTCAGGATGTCCAGATTGAAGATCCGGATCACGTTTCGTCCCAAACTCCCCTTACCGGATACCCGCCGACCGGCCATGTTCATCCCGGCGATTCGGCCCTGGATCACGGCCTCGGGCCAAATCGCGTTGACCCATCGGGTCTGCCTGGCGATGTCCACCCCTTCAGCGACATCGCCGGCCGCGAAAACGTCGCTGGCACTCGTGCGCATACGAGGATCGACCACGATCCCCAGATCGACCTCAATGATGTCTCTGGGAACAAATGACAACGCCGGCAACACCCCCTTTCCGATGATGACCATGTCGCAGGGGATCCAAGCGCCATCGGATAGATGCGCGTCGCGAACCGCGCTATTCCCCTCAAACGCTACCGCCTCGATGCCGACCCGGACATCGAGTCCCTTTCGGCGGAGTTCCTGAAGAATCATTCGGCCGGCGGTCTCATCGGCCTGCATGGACAAAGGGTATCCGGACCGGATGAGCATGGTCACCTTCACACCACGTCGAAGCAACGCATAAGCTGCCTTGAATCCGACCAGTCCACCACCCAGGACCAGGGCCCGACGCGCGTCCGGCAGTACCTGCAGCATCTGCCGAATTTGCGCCTGGGTCCGCATATAGAAGATATTCTTGAGATCCAATCCGTCGGCTTGAATGGGACGGGGGTCGGCCCCGGTGGCGATCAGCAGTTTGTCGTAGGAGATTCTTCTGTCTCGACCGAGACGGACTGTTTTCCCGGTGACGTCTACGGCCTCCACACGCCGGCCCAGGACCGGTTCAATGCCCATCTGTTCATAAAAATTGTCCGCCCGGATGGGGAGCCGGTCCGCCGTTATGGCACCTTCCAGAACCATACTGATCATGGGACGGCAGTACGGAGTTTCGGTTTCATCTCCGATCATGACGATCGGGCCGTGGGGATCCAGTTGGCGGATCGCTTCTGCTGCGCTCACGCCGGCGATGCCGTTTCCGATAATGACATAAGCCATGGTGCCTCCTGATGCAGGACCTTTCGGCTAAGGCCACCGCAAATGCATATGTACCGACAGGATGGGAATGATCCGGGTGCCGGAGTCCGTATTCAGGACCTATGGAGGACCCACCACCCGGATGCATGGGATCGATCGGGGGATCGACAGTGCTGACAAAAAAGGCTCCGTAAAGGGTTGGATCCCCTTAGGAGCCTGAGGCAGGTTCGATTCGAAGAACTTCATCCATTGGATGTCCTTCACTACGGAAATTCATCGTGTGTGGATCGACTATAGGGCGACAGCGGCGGGAATGTCAATTGTTTCATGAACGAATCGGAAAAACGCGGCCTGCCCACCCGCGTTCCCGCATCCACTGGCAATAAAGAAGCCGGGACATTAATCGGATGGCAGAGCGGTTCGATCGGCGCTGCCCCGGTTTCTTCCCACGGGCTCGGCGCCCAACTCCCGATTCGATATCCGCTTCATTCTCGGTAATCTGTTCAAGGGCATATTGGTGGTGCATCATTTCTCGAACAATGGGACTGTCGAACGCCTCCGATAGCCGAGCAAGCAGGTTCCTGAAATTCTCTGCCGTTGTCAGGGCTTTGTCGTCCCCCAGAAATGAATAGTCCAGACGGCTGTCCAACAGCTCGACCGGGTGTGGATCGCCCCGGGAATACATAAACAGAACATGGCGCAACCCGGTTTCCAGAGATGCCGTCGGTTCGGGATTGAGCACCGTTTCCATTAACCGGTCCGACTCGGATCGCATGGGGGACTTTCTGGGACGCTTGTCGATGTCGTAGCGGCCTTCAAGAAGGAGAACAGGCTGGGATACCGGAAATATGCGTTCCTGCCCTTGGGCATCTGAAAGCAGGATGACATCGGGTTCCAGCCGGCAAGCGGTGACCTCCAGCGAATGAAAGGGCGGATCCAGGAAGTCTCTGGGGATAGCAATAAAACGGATACTCAGACGCTCCAGGCGATCCCCGATGTGCGTTTCCAAATCCCTTTGGCAACAAGGCCCTAAAACAACCGGCAGTTGTGTGCGCAACCGACTGCGGGCCATATACGCGTCAAAAACGGTAAGTTCGGTAAGGAGCTGGATGCTCTGGGGGGTGATCTGGGATCCGGGAAGCAACATCAGCATGGCGTCGAGCCCGTTTGTGTCGGAATCGTGCGGCACCATTGCGACAACCATCCGGGAATCCACCGTCTAAATCACGGCGTATTGGCACTCCCCGGGAAATCCGAATTCGTCATGATAAACCATTCTAAATCGTCGGGGTGGATCAGGTCCTCCAGAACCGCCCAGCCGCGTACCGACATACCGGCGCGGTGAACGGTATTGGGATCACCGGATACCAGCGGATGCCACCAGGGAAGCTCGATGCCTCTCGCCAAAAGACGATATGCGCATGTTTCCGGGAGCCAACGGAAACGCACGGCGGTATCCGGCGTGAGTACCTGGCATCCTTTGACCAGATAATGCCGATTCCGGTAGGATCGACAACGACATGTCTGCGTATCGAGAAGATAGCAGGATACGTAAGTGTAATATGTTTTACCGGTTTTTTCGTTTTTGAATTTCTGGAGGCAGCATCGCCCGCACCCATCGCATAATGCCTCCCATTCGCCGGAGGTCATATGGTCAAGGGACTTCCGTTTCCAGAAGGGGGCGGTTCGACCCGTTTTGTTCTGTGAATCCCTCGGCATTCCGACTTTCCGGTGTATCTCTGTCTGAAACGATTTCATGAAAGATCCAGATCAGGGGCGTTTGCCACTATCCTGGAACGCCCGCACGCTATTCCGATCGATCCGGATGGCGCCGTTTTCACGAATCGCCACCAACTCTCCCCAATCGATCAGATCATAGACGACCTTGCGCCCAATTCCCAGATATTTTGCTGCTTCCGGAACACTCATGAGGGCCTCGGATGATTTTCGATATTGATGTTTACCCATATGGAGCCGCCTTTCTTGGATCGTATCTGTTGCAATGTTACCAAAAGTAGATGCTCCCGGAATCTTGTCAACCGGCGTCCTGTCGATTCGAACCATGGACCTCTGCTCCACCGCCCATCAGAACGCCTTTTGGGCAACTGCCATCCACGTGGAGAGAAACCGGCGGCCCCTTTAACACCCGCGTCCCGCAACGGGACACACCGGAATTCAGAGAATCCCGCCGGCGACGCCATGAATCAATCGGCGGATCATCCGTTCGGCCGCTTCGACTTCGGCCCTGCTCTGAAATTCGGACCCCAGAGCGTGAAAAATGGCGTCGTAGCGCGAACACGGTATTCCGATGGATGCGTAATCCATCTGCGGTCTGGAATACAGATGATCGTTAAAAAAATAATTTGCCGGTGATGGGCTTGTGGCCGGTCGATAGGGCCAATGAATTTTTAGGGAAAAGAATTCAGCAATAAATTTTCGGCACCGCGGGCGGCTCAGAACGATTTCCGACTCAACCGCCCCCCCAACGGCCTCCTCCACGCATTGAAAAAAAGCGATCATCAGATCCGTTTCGGTAATGACCAGACCATAGGTATACCAGTCGGAGACAATGCCACGAATGATCTCTTTGTAGGATTCGGGAAGCTGCTCGCAGGAAGGGCAAAAGTATGTCCGGCAGGCCAGCCCCCCGTAATAACTCAGGCCCCTGAAATCGATACCCTGGTTTCCCTCCCCCCTGGGATGCAATAGGCAGCCCACGCGGGACCGCCGGGTTCCGATCATGCCGATAAAGGGGCAGTGGTGAAATTCCAGATAGGGTCGATCCTGGATTTCGTTGGCTTCCGTGATGGCTTTGAATTCCAGAATTGCCGTCACGGTGCGGGGGAATCTGGCAAACATATCGGTGCGCTGGTGCAGCATCGCGAACAGAGTTTCCCGACGAACATCCGTCATATTATACAATCCGCAACAGGCCGCACAGGAAATATGGTCATCGACCTGGCACAGGTATATGCCCCCGGGGATATCGGTTCCCAGTTCACTCTGAAAGAGGGTCGCTTGGGACGCGTCTATAGCGGTCATGGACCGGTGCTCCGTGCTTTTGCAATCAAAGATGCCAGACGATCGCGGCTGCGCGTTAAAGCGCGTCTGTCCTCGGTAAATACCTCCAAGGTCATCGTGCGGTCATACCCTGTCTCGAGCAGGGCCGAAACAGTCGTTTTAAAATCGATTCGGCCTCTGCCGAGGGGAAGATGATCGTCTCGTTGGCCACGATTATCGCTGACATGAATATGCCCAATGCGATGTCCGAACTGCCGAATAAATTGAAGAATTCTCCGTGCTCCGTCCGCATCGATAAATCCATGGCCCGTATCCAGGGTGAGCATCAAATCCGGATGCCTGGCAAACCAGGTTTCGAATTCAGCCGGATCGGATCCGATATGGTAATGGGGAAACATGTTCTCCAGGCACAGGGTCACGTTGAGCCGTCGGGCCGTGGCCACCAAAACGGCGAGGCTCTCGTCTGCATAGGATCGCACCTGTTCCAGAACCAGTGCTCCCAGTCCACTGACGATACTCGGGTGCAGCACCGCCTTTTCCGCGCCCAAATCCACTGCGGTTTCCAGCGACCGCTTCATTTCACGAAGGGAGGCGAGCCGGATGTCCTCGGCAAGATCCGCCGTGTACACAAAGGTGGGCAGATGGCACACCACGCCCATGGCATACCGATCCAGAGCGGCAACAATAGCGTTTCGGTTCTCCTGCAATTTCCGGTAATGTTCCTCCGGTGCATCCATGGCGATCTCGATATAATCGAATCCCAAATGGGCAAATGCGTTGATTTCCGACAGCAACGGTCGGATGGGAAAGTTCATGGCACCATACCGCATCAGGCCTCTTCCTCTCCGGCGTTGAGAACCGACACATGCCAGACCGGATCGCGATAACTTTCCTGAAGCCGTGGGGAGGCCGCCTCCGGTGTCGCTGACCGCCAAGGCAGCATAAATGGCCCGCCGGCCGCACCGGTGACAGCGTCGGTCCATCTGTCAGCCTGCTGGTTCAGGGTCGAATCCACGGATCCCGGGGAGGACCCACCGCGCATAGTTACTATTGCGTGGTAAATGATCATTCCTCGCATCGCTCCGAGATGATGAGGAAAATCTGCTTGTATCGAACACAGCGCGGCATGGATGCGAAACCAGCCCCTTCTGGGATCCCCTTGCCGGGCCCGTTTAACACTCTCTGACGGGAGGCGGACCCTGTCTTGACATTGCCCAGTCGATACCATAGAAGAGGACCACTTGCCACCTGAAATTAAATGGTACTGTTTCCGGATAGTTAGTTTGTTTCCCAAGCACATGACTCGACCGAACCGGCGGCGCCTGAGCAGCACAACGCCGTATCGATGAAACCTACTCGTTTATCGGCTCGGCGTCGGGATCGCTATCGGAATCGGGATCGAGACTGGAAGTCCCTCATCGGAGTCGATACCGATGCCGAACCCGATACCGATTCCGATGCTTCCGCGACGTTCATACCCGAACACAATCACCCGCAACAATAGGGTAAACGGACAACCGTTATAGAGAAAAGGAACTCCACTATGACAACTAAAGTGCCGACTCGCGAAGATGCATGGGCCCTGCTGAATGCCTACAACAACAGCGACAGCCTTATCAAACACGCCTTGGCCGTGGAGGGCGTGATGCGCTATTTCGCCAGAAAACGGGGCGAAAACGAAGACACATGGGGTGTCGTGGGTCTGATCCATGATCTGGATTATGAGCAGTTCCCGGAGCAGCATTGCCGGAAAACGGAGGAAATTCTGCGTGAAAACAACTGGCCGGAGGAGTACATCCGGGCGGTCATCAGCCATGGATATGGCATATGCACCGATGTGGAGCCACAAACGGATATGGAAAAAGTGCTGTATGCCATTGATGAGCTCACCGGTCTCGTCGTCACAACAGCCCTGGTCCGACCCTCGAAAAGCGTTATGGACCTGAAGGCCAAGTCCGTAAAGAAAAAATGGAAGGACAAACGGTTTGCTGCCGGAGTCGACCGCTCCATTATTCAGAACGGATGCCAAATGCTCGGCATGGAATTATCCGAACTGATCACCGACACGATCATGGGCATGCGTGAAGTGGCTGACGCCATCGGATTGAAAGGAACACCATCGGGATAAACGAGATCCGATCCGGTTTATTTTGAAAGGGACGGCCATCCCTCAGGACACATCCGTCTTCAGGACTTCACTGATCTTATGGGACAACTGCTCCATATTGAACGGCTTCTGGATGAATCCGCTGCATCCGCGATCCAGAATCTGCTTGGCTTGTCCGTCCAGACTGTATCCGCTGGCCAAAAGAATTTTAACCCCCTGATCGACCTCGCGAATCCTGTCGTAGGTTTCGCCGCCGCTCATGTGGGGCATAATCAAATCCAGGATGACCAAATCGATCCGATGCGGCGAGGTTTCAAAAAGCCGCAGGGCCTCTTTGCCGGATGAGGCCGTTGTGACGGAAAAGCCGAGGTGTTGCAGCATTTCCCGGCCCACATCCAGGACCATTTCCTCATCATCAACAAGCATCACAGCGCCGGACCCCCGGTCTATGCTTTCCTGAACCGGATCCTCAGAGATCACTTCTTTTTTCGAAGCCGGCAGAAATAGACTCACCCGGGTGCCTTCTCCCCTGTGGCTGAACACGTCAATATAACCGTGGTGGTTTTTGATAATCCCGTATGCAGACGCCAGCCCCAAGCCCGTCCCGCGGCTTTTTTCCTTGGTGGTGAAAAACGGGTCGAAGATCCGCTTTTGAATGCTTTCGTCCATTCCCACACCGGTGTCGGAGACATTGACTTTGACATAGGGCCCGGGATTGACGACGAACTGTTTTTTCTGGTTGGTCCTGAGCGTGATGTTCTGGGTCTAGATGTGGAGATCGCCACCCTCCGGCATGGCCTGCCATGCGTTGACAAAAAGGTTCAGAAGCACCTGTTCGATTTGCCCGCGGTCAATTTCCACCGTCCAGATATCCCTCCCCAAATCGAGCCGGATCGCGATTTCCTTTTTGGTCCGACCAAACATCACCGCGCTGTTTTCGATCAGCTGGTTGATATCGCTCGCTTTGACCTCATACTTTCCACCACGGGCAAATCCGAGTAGCTGTTTGGTTAAATCCGTGGCATTACGGATATAGCTTTCCATGATACGCAATCGCTCCGCTACCGCGGTGTCCGGGCGGGTCTCCTGAAGGGATAGGGAGATGTTGCCCTGGATGCCCATCAGCAGATTATTGAAGTCGTGAGCGATGCCGCCTGCAAGAGCGCCGATGGCCTCATGGCGGCGCACCTGCTCCAGTTGAATGAGCAGTCTTTCTTTTTCCTTCTCGGATTTGACGCGGTCGGTCACATCGATCAGGCCGCTCAGCGCACACGGTACGTTATCGAATTCGACCACCCTGGCGGACCATAGGAAATCCCGGGTGGAGCCGTCTTTCATCCGGAATTTGATGGGATGCGCATCCAGATTTCCGGTCTCCCTCAGAGAACGGATCACTTCATCGCGTTTTCCGGGATCCGGCCACAGTCCGAATTCGATGGACCTGCGCCCTAGGACGTCTTTTTGGGTATAGCCGGTATCCCTTAAAAACGCTTTGTTGACCTCAATGTACCGACCATCTTCCAGTGTTGCCAAAACCATCCAAATGGGACTTGTCTCGAACAGCTTGAAGAATTTTTCTTCACTTTTCCGGAGGGCTTCTTCCACAGTTCGACGCTGGTCGATCTCCCGTGTAAGCTCCAAGTTCTTCTCAACAAGCTCTATGGTTTTTGACTTTACTTTCGCCCTCAACACCATGCTGGTGGAAAGGAAAACCAGCATAAAGGCCAACGCACTGAAGATACCCCACCCGAGCCATTTCTCGAATACCCTATGGGATCCAAGCTCCAGCCACCGATCCATCGAGTCATGGTAAAGCGATCCTTCCTCGGCCTTTAATTTTCGCAGCTCACTATCCAGGGCATCCAGCAGATCACGATTCGCCCCCTCGGGTGTCTCAAAATACAGTCGCTGAGGGCTCAGGACGATGGGGCTTCTCTTGATCCGGTAATTGCGTGCATATTGGTTGCCGTAGAAATTACTGACAAGACCCGCCTGACACCGCCCCGATTCCACCAGCATGAGAATGTCTTCATACTCCTCGGCCTCCACAAACCGGCAGTGAATACCAAACTGGGCGATGAGGCGGCGAAGATTCATAAAATGCATGTCATCGTGCAGCACGGCCACTTTTTTATCTTTGAGGTCCAGGATGGACTCAATGCCGGAGCCTTCGGCAACATACACCTGCGCCCACTCTGTGAGCACACTTTCATAGGTGTAGTCGATGGAATTATCTCTCTGCTTGGAGTAGGCAATCACTCCCAGCAGATCCAGGTGCCTTTTTTCAAGATCCTTCAGACACTCCGTCCACGGACCCGGAACATACTCAATGGTCCACTTTTCTTTGCCGGCCACATACTCGAGGATGTCGATGAAGAAGCCCTTAACGCTGCCGTCTTCTTCGATGAACGTCAGCGGATAATTCTGATACACCCCGACTTTTATAGCGTTGTTCCCCGAAACCGGTCCGGCAGCGCTCACGAGCATGATGAAGCAAATCAGAAAAAGAATGAACCGATTTTTCGAAGCCATGATGTGCATATTTGGACTCACGGTTTTCTGTCTACCGCAGGGATGAAATTGATGATCCGGTTAAAAGATATCCAGCTGATCTTTCCGAACCTCGTCAAAGTGCTCCAAAAAAAGATCGACCTGCTGCCGGAGATGCCGGATGCGGTCCAAGTGGGCCATCTTCCACCGATAGATATCCTTATGGAGTTGATGGCTTTCCTCTTCCAGAGCCGCTTTCACCTGAGGTCGAACCGGCATCCATAGCAGTGGTGCTTCTTCCACGGGAATCCCGATCTTTTGAAAACGCCAGGCGCAGTATCGATCCCACCACGGCGAAGCGCACATCTCGTTTGTCTTGTTGCTCTCCGAGTAAAATGCGACCCATTCGAGTTGCGGGAGATCAATGTGTAGATCCCGTGAAATGTCCTTCAGGGTCCGCCTTCCCTCGGGGGTATGCTGATCCAGCGCCACCCAGTAGGGAAAGGTCCTGGATTCGGTGACCGCCGGTTTCACATCCGTCATCGGCATTTCGCCGGCCAGGTAGGCTGCGGCCTGAATAATGGCGTTATCCCGTGGTAGACCGATTCCCCGGAACTGATAGGCATGCCGGATCAGTACCGACTGGTCCGCATCCTCACCCCGTTGGCGTACCCATTTCCAAAAAGCGTCTGGCCGGCGAATGGCGTTCGCGACGATCTTCAGATCCCTGTCCTGCTCGGATCCATTAAGCACGGTTCGATCCTGCTCAAAGAGAGCATAGGCCAGTCGTCCGAGACCGGAAGCATCTTTTGATTTCTGAAAGCGCGCCACCCGGACCAGTGCCGCCACTTTGCTGTGAAACCGTTTATTAAAAACCAGGTGGACACCGAGAGGCCAGGATTCTTCGAACGTGATGATCGCCGCCCGACCCCGTATCCAGCTTCTTTCACGGGCCCCGAGACTGTCCAGGAGCGCACAGGTGGTGACAACCAGATTGGTGTTCCCCCGTCTGACGGCCTTCTGCAAGAGAGACCGAAACCGGGCATGGGTATCGGTTTCGCTCCGCACCATGCCTTAACAGCCCTTGTCAGAATTCCTTTCCAAATCCAGACTCTTGGGGCCGGGATTCGACTGTTAACTGCAAGATGAATCTAACACAGTCCGTTTCGAAACTTCTCCGCTGGAAAGGTTTTGGCAGAGGCACATCACAGTTTCCCGCAACGGATCTGGGGCTAACTTTAGCCTCTATCCCAGAAGTGATGTTCCGGTGCCGTCGTGTAGACTGTGGCGAATATTTCACATCTTGACGTGAAAATTCGAATCCCGGACCACAGCTTCAATCGGAACATATGTTTAGAAACAACTATAGTATAACCGGAACCCCATGATATCGCAACTTATTGGAATTCTATCCAGAAATAAGTATTGCTGCGGAAATGCCGAAACAGCTAGTCCGGTAGGAAACCGGGTCGAAGTGCCTGTTCAATGTGGACGGGATTATCGATCTGCCGTTGGTTCAGCATGATCGCCTCGGTTTGGCGCCAGCCGTCGACATCCAGGGTCCCGATGCGAAACGTTGGCGACGGTTGGACCATGCGGCGGGTAATGGCCAGCTGGGTGTCCAGGATTGAGCGTCGCGTGTCCCTGTCATAACGCTGCAACAGGTCCAACACCGCCTCATGGTTGTCCATGGCCATGGCTGCCGTCCAGCCCTCCATTAGGGCACGGATGAATCGATGGACCAGGTCCGGATTCTCCCTGACCGTCCGTTCGGATGTGACCACCGAGTTTGCCACGAAGGTGACACCAAACTCGGCCGGATTGAGAAAAGCGACAGTTTCCCCCTCCAGCGCCAGTTTTCTGGCCAGGATCACCCCCTGGGCGTTGCGATAGACCGGCCAGATATCCACCCGTTTGCGAAAGAACGGTGTGTAGTCATATCGGACACTGAATAGGGTGACATCCCGGTCACCCAATTCGCCTTTGGCCAGCAGGGTTCGCAGAATCGCTTCATCGTTGCCGCCGAAGGTAACTCCGACGACTTTTCCCCGAAGATCGTCGATGCGATTAATCGTGAGACGGTCCGGATGATAGATCCACTGGAGGGGGTTCACCTGGAACAGCTGCGCCAGAACGACCACCGGAGCCCCCTTCGCCCTGGCCCGGATGACTTGATCCGCCGAGGCCACACCGAAATCGGCATATCCCAACTCCAGTTCCTTGATGGCGTCGCGTTCCGGCCCCCCTTCTTTCATCGCCACCTCGAGCCCATACCCTCGAAAAAGGCCCGAGGCATCGGTGTACAGGTCTCCCGCAACACTCACATTAAAGAGCCACTTGAGCCGGTACGTCACCGGTGCGCGCTTTTCAGAACTCCGGGCGACATGCGGTATGCCCAGGCCCCAGAACAGGCCTGCGGCACAAAACAGTGCGATGATGCGAAATGTCAGTCTCAAATCGTTTGCCCGTTTTCCCGTTTGCCGGTTTGCCCGTTTGCCCGTGGGCCTGTTTTTCCGTATCAATCCAAAATCCGCAATCCAAAATCCAAAATTGAATTATCCAGCATCCAGCACCCAGTATCCAGTACCAAGCATCCAGAATCCAGTATCCAACATCCAGTATCCAACATCCAGCTATCATGCCCCGGCCCAGGTGCGGTGTACCACTTTTCCAAGCATTTCCAGCAGCCCCTGATATATGGATAGCACAATCCCGATGAGAAAGAGGGCAACCAGTATTTTGGATAAATCGCTTTGGTACAGGGCGATGCGGATGCTATACCCGATCCCGGCATTGGCCGCGATGAACTCCGCTACAATCGTGCCTGCAAATGCCAGAGTAGCGCTCCCGGCGATAACCGTTGTGAGTTTGCTCAGGTTTTCGAACGCGCGAATCTTGACTTCCAGCTGCCATCGCATGCGTCCGGTGACCCGGTAGAAATGCTCGATCTCGGTGATCGGTTCCGTCATAATGCCGATGACCGAAAGGAGCACCGGGAAGTAGCAAATCATGGCCGCAATCAGGAGTCGGGTCACAATCCCGTCGCCCAATAGAATAAATAAAATCGGCGCCAGCGCGACAATGGGATACGCCTGAACGTTGTAGGCGGCGACTTTGATGAAATTGCCCAGCCAGGTGGCACGGCGCCCGAAAATGCCTACCAGACCGGCCAGGATTACGGATATCACCTGCCCGACGACGGCCACCATCAGCGTGTTGACCACATCCAGCGAATATCGTCGCGACGCTGTCTCCCAGGTTTCCCAGATATTCTTCGGGCCCGGTATGACATAGTCGGAAAGTCCGGCCGAGTACTTGATCAACAGCAGGCCGCCGATCCCGAGAGAGTAAATGATCAAAAACTGATAAATGCGCCTATGCAGCGGCATTCATAACCTCCAACATCGTCCGCTCCAGACGGTCCTTGTCCAGTTCTCGTCCGAAGCCATAATCCTGTCCAGGCACAATGACGGTTTGGGGTGTCTTTCCGGGGTCTCGGAACACCAATATGTCTTTGCAGAACTTGGATACTTCGATCACATTATGGGAAATATACAGAAAATAGGCGTGCGGGAACCATGCTTTCACGTTCAGGAGAATGGTTTCCCGGGTCCGCTCATCGACGTTGGCCAGGCTTTCATCCATGATGAGCAAATGAAAGTCCTGAAGCAGGTACCGGATGAGGTTGACCCTGTTTTGCTGGCCCAGGGATAGCTGGGAAAATCGTGACCGGATCACCCCGCGGATCCCGAAGGCATCGATGAGATCATCCCGCAGGGAGTGCTTGTCGGACGGGGTTACCTTCTCCAGGTGTTTTCCCACCCCGGACCAATCCGGAAGCCGTTCCAGATTGTAGGAGTACAATAGAACGTGCATGCCGTCGGTCTGCAACACGCCCGAATATCCCGTAATATCACCGGTGATCATCCGTGCAAGGGATGTCTTCCCTACCCCGGAAGGACCGAAAAGCGCATGAAACCCGGGCCGATCCATCGTAAAGGACAACCCATCGAACAACCCGTCTGTCGTTCCGGGATATTGAAAAGAAAGATCGTTGCACCGGAGTGTCATCGCTGCGGCCTGCACCGTGTGGTTTCGGCATCCGGAGTGTGGAAAAGCGGCCAGGCTGAGAACCGCATCCCTCGGAAACCCTGTATAGAAGGGGCTTGACTGCACTTGTGCCTAACATATCTTCCCATTGAATACAATGCTCGGGAAGACCGGCCATCGGTCGAGGCAAGGTCCCCGCGGCGTGTCCGGGGCAACGCCGCGGCGGCTGTTGTAAGACCTTCATTCATGCTTAATTTTCGATGCCGGCCAAAGGACAGCGGGTGACCCGGTCAGCCGCCGGCGAAGACATCCCTTGGGTCGGCCGACAATTCAAAAACATACGAATCCTCATTTTCTGGAGGTAATGATATCATGTATACACTACCGAAACTGACCTATTCCTATGATGCACTGGAACCTTACATCGACCAGTCCACCATGGAGATTCATCATACCAAACACCACCAAACGTACATCGACAAACTCAATGCCGCCCTTGAAAAATATCCAGATCTTCAGGACAAATCCGTAGAGGACCTGATTTCAAATCTTTCGGCGATTCCGGAGGATATCCGAACGGCTGTTCGCAACCATGGCGGGGGTCACGCCAATCATTCGTTTTTCTGGCCATTGCTGAAGAAAGGCACCGAACTCAAAGGTTCCGTTGCCGAAGCGATTCAAAAAAGCTTTGGGGGCGTGGATGGTTTCAAAGAGCAATTTTCCTCAGCTGCAGCGCTCCTCTTCGGCAGCGGGTGGGCCTGGGTGGTGGTCCAAAACGGCGGACTGGCAATTGTGACCACACCCAACCAGGACAGCCCCGTCAGCCAGGGAAAGACCCCGGTCCTGGGATTGGATGTCTGGGAACATGCATACTATCTGAAATATCAAAATCGACGCCCTGAATACATCGCCGCCTTTTTTGAGGTTGTCAACTGGGATACAGTGAATGAGAATTTCGAGAGGGCGCTTTCCGGTTGATGGGTTGATGACAAACGGCAGCACGAGCACCGTGCCGACCCCTCTGGGCCGGCACGGCCGTGAGGCCACGGATGCAGTCATACGCTGTCGATACCGACCGTCACCGGTTCGCTCCATACCACCCGACACACATGACAGCCGGTCCGCCGAAACAGGATGGAGACCCTCTGCATGAGCGTTTAGGAGGATGGCCATGTCCGACCACGAGCACATCATCCCCCTGTTTCCATTGGGGATTGTTGCCTTACCCGGGCTACCGATTCCGCTTCACATCTTTGAAGAGCGCTATAAGCAAATGATCCAGGACTGTTTGAACAGGGACGGGCCGTTCGGTATCGTGCTTTTCCAGGGAGAACGCATGCACGACGTCGGATGTACGGTCCGGGTCCTACAGGTCATCAAGCGCTACAACGACGGTCGGATGGATATCCTGACCCAAGGTGAACAGCGGTTCATCATCCGAAACCTGATCGAAGAGAAATCCTATTTGCAGGCATCGATCACATTCTTTGGCGACCGCCCCGAAGAGACCGATGCCGATCTCCGCGAGACCGCCCAAAAGGGTCTGACGTTGCTTCGAGAATTGAGCCGTCTCCTCACCGGCCAGGAGGATGAATTCTTGCACATCGACGATATGGAACAAATCTCTTTTACCCTCGCCGGTAGTGAGGGATTTTCTCCGGAAGAAAAACAAACCTTTCTTGAAATGACCTCCACTCGCAGGCGTCTTGAAAAAAGCACCCGCGCCATGGCATCCCTTATCGAAAGGGTCCGGTTGACGGAACAAATAAACCGCCTCATTCGTGGTAATGGTTATCTCAGAAATACACTTGGAGGCGGCAACGTCCAGGATCGTCTGAAAGCCCTTTAGAACGGGATGGTGTTTGAATCCCATTGGAAACATGTGAAAAGCCATGCCACGCCCAGCGACACAGCTGAGAAGGTGTCTCCTAACGGTCATCCTGTTTTTTTTATCGATCTCCGGAAGCGCCGCCGAGGCCGGTATCATTGTGTTTGATACGGTAACGCCTCCGTCGAGGCCGGTCTATATTAAAGTGCTGACCAAGGGCCGCTTGTTTCCTGCCGGGGGACAACGGGTGCGCATCGAACAAGACGACCACGTGCTTGGACACATATTGACCGGTGGGGACGGATACGGCTTTTTGAAAGTCGATTTTCACACACCGGGGGCGCATGAAGTTACCGCTGAAAGCAATGGCGATCGGGCTACCGGAACGGTTTTGGTGGTCCCTCCGGAGCGTCCGCTCATCCTGATCGAAATTCAGGGCGTGTCCCTCACCGGCACTTTTTTCGAGATGCTTCCCGAGGAAGCACGTGACGTTCTGGTCGAGTTGTCAAAATCGTACGAATTGATCTATCTGGCGGGCGGATTCGGGGTTCAAGGTGCCAAACGACTAATCCGGACACGACGGTTTCCGCCATCGGTGGTCATTCTCTACCGGGGTCGAAAAACCTTTCGATGGTTAAAGGGAAAAGGGTTGCACCTGCATGCCGCAGTGGGGTCTTCCGAATTTTCCGATGCTGCCGAAGGCATGGTCCAGCGGCGGTTCTCCATTCAGGGGAAGACGACCACGGAGACCATCGAGAACTGGAATGCACTGCCCGCGCGTCTAAAATAGATCAACCGTGCGGTGGTACCCTGCGCCGACGGATAGAGGGGGCGGTATCCGGTGGGTCCTCGAGGGGATCCGTTCACCCGGCCCCATGCCGCCATCCGATCTTGACCCATGAGCGGTTTCATGTTGTGATATGCGGACAGGTTCGCCATGGACCACCCATCGGCGATACTGTTTGAAACCCCGTTTCCGAGTCTTCCAGACAGGATTTCAAACCGGCAGCGACCATGTCAGGTGCCCCATGAGCTTTCTCGAATTTCCGGATATCGAAGATAAGATCATCCTCATATATCTGTCCAGTCGGCCGGATGAGCACAATGCGGTCCTTCAGAAGGCCCATTTTGAAAACCAGGGAGGGCGGATTTTTATTGTCGGTGAGTTTGCGGAAGGTACCACCGCCAATGATTGGGCATCGGGCGTTTCAACGGCAATAGCCTGGGACCAGATCGAGCAATACCTGGTGTTTGACTCTCTGGAGGATTATTTCAGCCGGATGAGCCGCGCATGGGACAGTCCCACCATGCAATGACCGGGAATGATGAGCCGACGCGTGGTCATGGCCTTTTCCGGATGTCCTACGCCAAGACGCAGCTACCGGAGCAGCTTTCCAAGGCCGTCTTTAAGACGCTTCAACACCGGCTGCCGAATCTGTATGCGAAGATAAAGATCCCCGTCGTCCGCTCCACCCTTGCCTGTCTCCCCAAGACCCGCGAGGCGAATGCGCTGACCGTTCCGGACCCCTTTGGGTATGGTAACAATCAGTTTCTTATCCTTCTTGCGGTGATAATAGGCATAGGGTCCGCCGTCGGCAGCGTGCTCCGGTGACAATCGGATGGTATCCTGGATGTCTTTTCCCGCCTCCGGAAGCGTAATCCCGCCGATTTTTTCCAACAGGTACTTGGACACCTTTCCAAAGGGTCCATTGACCGGTACCCGTTGCCGGGGCTGATCTGTCGGGGCACCTCCAGTAAAAACGAATCCTTTGGCAAAATATCCGGGCCTGCGGAACTCGAAGGACCGATACCCGTCCCCGTAGAACTCTTTGAATATGTCTTCGAATCCCCGAAAACCGAACGCCTTGGTCATTTCCTCGAAGACCTGAAAGATATCGGAACCCGAAAAAATGTCCTGTTCCGTATAGTTCTGTCGAAATCGGCTGTATGCCGACGCCCCGTACTGCTGCCGAATACGGTCGTACTGCTGACGCTTTGCCGGATCCGACAACACCGCATAGGCTTCGTTGATGGCCTTCATCTTATCCAAAACATCCGGGTTCCCGGTATTCCGATCCGGATGATACTCGAAGGCCAGTTTACGATAAGCGTCTTTAATGGTTTTTGGCTCGGCCTCTTTAGCGACGCCGAGCACCCGGTAAAAATCATGTTCTTTCATACTGTGATGGAAGCGTCCCGTGGCGACCTGTTCCGACCGATGATCAGCCGATCACCACATTCTGGATTTGCGTAAAGCGTCATCGGCGCCTCATTATATTGCCGCTCTCAGACATAAGCCTTGCCGGATCAACAGTCAAGGAACATGGATATGCGCCTTCCCCGAAAGCCCGCACCATGCCCGGCACGCCCGTCCGGAACCGATCGAGAAATAACCGCCGGCTGACGGCATCGGATACCGGTTCCGGGTTCTGACAAAATATCCGCTTGCCACATGGCAAAGGCTGTAATACATGAATGATATCATTCAAATTATTCAATAGGAAAACAGCGCCGACGCGACACCAAATCGGAGGGAGTCATGACTCATGGAGCAGACAGACGAAACTATTGCCGCGAGTGCAATCTGAAGCCGACCCAGGTCGTGATCAAGGACCGTATTTTTCGGCTCAACGACATTAGTAACGAGGGCGTTGGGGTACTCCTGAACGGCGAGGAAAACGCCTTTCATCTGGGTGAACGGATCGAAACCATTTGCCTTCCGTTAAAAAGTGGTGAAGTCACCCTCAGTGGTGTGGTCACACATATGTCCCGGACGGAATCTGCCACCGTTTGCGGAATCCGGTTTTTGTTTAAAAACAGTGATGAATTTGACGCCGTGTCGCGGTTTATGGAAGATATTATGGCCGAAAGTGCATAGCCCGAATGCCTCACCGGCTCTCCCATAACGCCATTGTCGACCGACTTGTCGCCGATGTGAGCCGACTCACGTTTCGTCCGCCTGTCACCCATGTATACAATCCCCTTGTGTATGCCCGCGATGGGTATGATCAATATACCGCTAGATTCGGAAACAGCCCCAAGGAAGTGCTATTTGTCGGTATGAATCCCGGTCCCTGGGGCATGAGCCAGACCGGCGTCCCGTTTGGAGAGATTGAGACGGTCAGACAATGGATGGGCATTCACACACGGGTATCGATCCCCGACAGCACGCATCCCAAACGGCCGGTGGAAGGAATCCACTGCCGAAGACGGGAAATCAGCGGAAAACGACTATGGGGCTGGGCCCGTCAACGGTTCGGCACCCCGGACGTGTTCTTCTCCCGATTTTTCGTCGCCAACTATTGTCCGCTGATGTTCGTGGAATCCAGCGGGAAAAACCGCACTCCGGACAAACTTCCAGCGGTGGGGCGCCGGGCATTGCAGGACGCCTGCGACAAAGCCCTACGGGATGTGGTGACGCTGCTCAAACCGACGTTCGTGGTTGGCATTGGCCGTTTTTCCGCCGAGCGGATCGCCGCTGTATTGGCCGATAAATCCGTAACAACAGGCCGGATTACCCACCCGAGTCCGGCCAACCCAAAGGCGAACAAGGGATGGAACGGGCTTATCGAAGCGGAGTTGGAAGCACTGGGTATTCGTTTGGAGAACGGTTCATGAGTGACTGGATTACCTTTGAAAAAGGTCTGTATGGTGTATCCGCCGCATTTCTGGTCAGCCCCCTGCACCACGCGGTCTCCCTGGAAGACCCAGTGATCGAAGTCTACACGGGCCGGGGGGGTCGAAAGCAAATGCGAGGTCGGGCCATGGTCCGAAATATCTTGCTCGTAGATCTTCTCGAAGATGGCGATCCCCTGGACCTGTATCTGGATTTCGGGCCGTCCTATCGCTTTCTCATGAAAGACCCGATCCTTCAGGGAGGGAAAGTCTTTTCACCGAATATTAAATCCATTATGCACATTTACCCTCGACAGCCATGGCGTTCCCTACCGGATACGCATTTTGAAGATATTGCCGAAAAAGTAGAATTTCTCCTAATTTAGCATCGATTTACTCCTGCCTGTCGTGCCATGCCGTCATCCCCAGGGTGCAGGTCCGACGCGGATCATCTTGATTCAACGGGAGAGAATATCATAGAAAAGACCGACACGGACACCGTATCCGGAGTTCCAGGACTTGCCCAGCCTCCGCTCCGAAGATGAAATTGAAATCTTCGGTGGAACCCGGCGGGCCGTGATTTTGACAATCACGGAACGGCAGGTTACTCTATGGGTATACTTCTTGAAAGGAGGGATACCCATGACGCTTTCAGAACGCAGACCCGCAGGGAGCCTTCAGTCAAGATTCTGGATTTGGACAATACACCGTCAGTCTTTTCTGGCCCGCACCATCCTGTTGTACATCTGGGCAGCCGTATCCGCGATCATCTTTTTATCCCTCATCGGTCGCTTTTCAATGGAAGCGGCGCTGTATGGTATCTTCTTCGGAGGGATGACGATTCTGTTTGTTTTATGGGTGCTTATTGAAAGACGAAGAACCTGGCTCCTCGGTATCACAGATCCGGAAGTAAAACATGAAGCCCATGAAGCGATGCTCTCGTATATGGCGTTAAAAGGCCTCCTGTAGATGGATGACGATAAACCCCGATCCATGCGGCCGTTCTCTCCCACGACGGATTCGTTCACGCTGCATGCCGGTGCGGGGCAGGCAACATCACGTCGCTGGTTGCTCACTCGCCGGATGGGTTTGCTTGCGCCGGCTCGGATGGATTTTGGTATTCTTCCCCATATCGTCCTTTGAGACGCCTCACCGTCTCCTGTTCCCATCTGACCGTGTATTTGAGTGACGATCGCATTCCCCCGAGCACCGGAAGATTTGCCCATAGGGATGCTCCAAAAAAGCTGAAATACGCCGTCTGGGTCACCAGAGTGCGTCCGTTGAGCGGCAGCACGTCGATCGTTCCATAATGGAAACGATGCTCCACCGACCGGGGGTTCAGCAAGATATACTCAAGTCGTCGTGTATTGGAATGGACCGTGGTCTGCCAGCGAAACACCATGTCGCCATGACTGCGATAGGTGTTTTCAGTGACCACCCGATTGCCGGATCGGTGGATCACACGGTGGGCCGTAATAAAGCGATGGGTGGTCACGAAGTTATTTTCAAAATCGGTTTTAAAGCGCCAGTAAATCTCTACGGGAACGTCCACGATGTAGGACAATCGGTAGGCCTGACCACCTTTGGGATCCGGACGGGGCCGTTCGATGACCGGCTTTCCATCGAGTAATTCCTGACGAATCTCTTCCACATTGCCTGCCCGACCGGTGGCCGAAAGCATTGCCGTCACCACAAGACACACCGCCAGGCGGTTTCGGATATTGAACCTATGTGGCGTCCCGGGGCGTTTCATGGGCCGATCCTTCCGCCACGGCCTATCTTCGCTCTGGCCTGGTCCTTCGTTTCAGGGGCAGGACAAGACGACGCAAAATCATGGTTCCCCAGACAACTCGGTGAACAGATGCGTCGGTCCAGATAACATAGAAATTCTTCCATGGTACCGCGGGAGGTCACAAATCTCCGGAGAATATCTTCGGCGGATCGGGGACGGACATCATCCCGGATAAAGGCTTCGACGGCTCGCTCCATGGCTGCACGATCAAGACCTGTCAATCCCCGACAAGCAATGGCTTTCACGCTGGTTTCCAGCTGACTGACAAGATGGGCTCGATGCATCGTCGACTCCCTGTAGAAAATGGATCACTAAATTAGGATTGGGTCAGATGCCTGGGTCTTTTCCTTACATTCCATAGCAGATGTCAGAATTCCGTTCCGATTGAGAGACGGTATACAAATGCCAGCGTGCCGGAGTCATCGGAATCGGTATCGGGTTCGGAATCGGTATCGACTTCAATGATAACCCCCCTGTCTCGATTCCGATACCGATAGCGATCCCGACGCCGAGCGTCTGTGGATGCGCATTCTCTCGACACGGTGATGTGTGGACAGAAACAGTTTTCACTGAAACGGAACGTATTTTTGGCAATTACGATAAGAGGATATCTCCCTCCCGTCCCGCATCGGTGCCGTCCTGAAGGGTTGTCCCGATCGAACGGATGGGATACCAGACTCCAGACACCTATCGGACAACGCATTTAAGTTAAGACACAACCGGGAACATACCAAGGGGGACCATGGTTCGTGGAGGGGAGTTGGGGTGGCTGTCGATAAGGGAAACGGGCCGTGGAGGCAGCCCGTCCACCGAACTATCGCTGTGACGGATTCAAAGGGGGATTCAATCAGACGGCAGTCCGTTCAAAATCTCGGACAGCATGGCCTCGAGTTCGACCAACGGTATCTCTTCGACAACGGCCTCCCCGATCCGTTTCAAAAGTACGAAATGGATGCGATCCGTGATCCGCTTTTTATCTTTTTCGATGGCCTCCAAAATATGCTCAGGTGTCTCCGGAGTGGACACCGGCAAGGATAGTTGGGAAAGCAATCGCTCTACCCGTCTGACATCTTCCGGCGATAAATATCCCCGAAGCAGAGACATGCGGCAGGCCATCACCATGCCCACACCGACGGCGGCCCCATGCTGGATTCGCGTCAGCTTCTCCAGGGCATGTCCGACGGTATGTCCAAAGTTCAGAATCCGGCGCATCCCCTGCTCGGTTTCGTCCTCGGCCACCACACGGGATTTGATCCGTACCGAGTCGATCACCATCCGCTGGATCACCTTCGCGTCCCGGCCCAGGGCCCCGGAGGTGTTTTCTTCCAGGAACTCAAAAAGCGGGGCATCGGCAATCAGCGCGTGTTTGACGACTTCTCCCATGCCGCTGATCAGTTCCCTCTCAGGCAGGGAATCGAGCAGCGTCAGATCACATAGGACAAAGTCTGGCTGTCGAAAAACACCCACCAGATTTTTAAACCCCTGAAAGTTGACACCGTTTTTACCGCCAACGCTGGCGTCCACCTGGGCCAACAACGTTGATGCCACAAAACCGTATCGCAACCCCCGCATATACGTCGCCGCGGCGAAACCGGCGATGTCGCATACCACCCCGCCGCCCACACCGACGACATATGTGGAGCGATCCGCGGCATGTTCGAGAAAACGGCGGTATAGCGCCTCGACGGTGGCGAGATTTTTGATATCTTCTCCGGCTTCGAGCCGAATGACCTCCACATCCGGAAACCGCTGGTGATGATACTTCCAGACATTGGCATCCGCAATGATGAGACAGGTTCCCGCGGGTATATACTGTTGCAGCTGCTCCAGGCCTTCCCCGATGGAAATCGTGGACGCCCCCGTGGTGCCGTGGATGTAGAATTTTTTGGTTTCCATGAAGGTTCCCTCAGCGCATCGGATTCAAAAGGTGGCAGCCACGACCATGTCCGGAAAAAGTGATTCATGAATGATCCGAACCTCCCGGCAGAGTGTCTCAAACTGCTCAGGATAGAGGGACTGGGCACCATCGCTCAGGGCAAGATCCGGCTGATGATGCACCTCCACCATGATGCCGTCGGCTTCGACGGCGACCGAAGCACGGCTCAATGGGATGACCTGATCGCGGCGGCCGGCGGCGTGGCTTGGATCGATGACGATCGGCAAATGGCTCTCTTTGCGAACATATGGCACCGCAGACAGGTCGAGGGTATTCCGGCTGTGATGAACAAAGGTGCGCACTCCCCGCTCGCACAGAATGACCTGATCGTTCCCGCCTTCGAGAATATACTCGGCAGCCATCAGCCATTCATCGATGGTAGCGGCCATGCCCCGTTTCAACATGACCGGTTTTCCACTTTTTCCAGCCCGCTTGAGTAAACTGAAATTCTGCATGTTTCGGGTTCCGATCTGAACGATGTCGGCATAGGCCTCAACCAGATCGAAATTCGCTTCATCCATGGCCTCCGTGACGACCGGCATGCCTGTCTCGCTTCGAACCCGGGCCAGAATGTCCAGGCCCTCTTTTCCAAGTCCCTGGAACGAGTAGGGAGACGTCCTCGGCTTGAATGCACCCCCTCGAAACATGGTCGCACCGGCCTGCCGAACACGTCTCGCCGTCGCCAATGCCTGGGCTTCACTCTCTATGGCACATGGTCCGGCGATAATGGTCAGCGTGCCGCCACCGATCATCCGATCTCCGACGCGAATGACCGTATCCTCTGGTTTAAACTCCCGGCTCACCAGCTTATAAGGCCGGGTAACCGGAATGACGTCTTTGACACCGGCCAGCCCGGCAAACAGAGAAGCGTCCACGGCGCCCTTGTTTTGAAGGACCCCGATGGAAGTGCGCTCCCCTCCGGGTATGGGACGTGCCTGATATCCACGATTTTCTACCGCCGCCACCACGGCTGCAATTTCCTCTTGGGTGGCCCGCTGTTCCATGACGATCAGCATGTGCTTTCCTCCTTCGATATACAGGATGACGCATTGATTATAACGGACAAAGGAACCGGTTCCCAAAACAAAGGGCTGCAGGTTTTCCCACAGCCCTTGGAAACAAAAAAGGACCGTGGGCTGGGGCCCGCGGTCCTTTGGAACCTGATGCGACTCAGTTTATCCGGGTCCAGACCGGCGGCCCTCCATGGAGTACCACCAGTACCAGAATCGGTAATTGCATGTCGTAGATAGCATCATGTCTGAAATTTTCCGTTTGGGTGATCCCAGATGCTGAGATTCATATCGAGTTGGCTCCGCCAAAGTCAAGACCTTTTGAGGGACCGGTCGCTTTTTTCTGGTATTCTCACCTCCCCTACTGGTGTTTTCAGTGAACTTCGGTTATTTATCCTGAGGCTGGACGATATGAAGATCGCGACCACCGGATTATTTTAAGGGTGGTTAAACATATGTTCGAATTGACGGTAGAGGTGCGGTCCATTCGCGGTGAAAATCCGAACCACGGAACGATATCGTGAATTCCGAACGGAATTCTGACATTTGATAGTTGCAGACACCAGGAGGTGACATGACTGACGCGATTACCTATGATGATGTTTTATTGGTGCCTTCCTACAACCACTGGGAATCACGAAAGGTGGTCGATACGTCCATTACCGATCGGCGTGGCAAACTAACCCTGGCCATGCCCCTCATGTCGGCCAATATGGACACCATCACCGAGTCGGAGATGGCCAATTTCATGGGGTCCAAAGGGGGCATCGGTGTATTGCACCGATTCTGCACCATTGAAGAAAATGTCCGGATGTTCAAGGCGTGCACCCATCCGGCCGTTGTCTCCATTGGATGCTCCCCCAAAGACCTGGAGCGGACCGAGGCGTTGCGGGATGCCGGGGCAACCCTGTTCAATGTGGACGTGGCCCACGCCCATGCCCGTTATGTTGGAAAGACCCTGCAAAAGATCCGCAAAATGCTCGGCGAAGATGTCTGTTTGATGGCTGGCAACGTCGCTACTTATGCCGGGGCGGATTACCTGGCCTCGTGCAGTGCGGATATCATCAAAGTCGGTATTGGCGGAGGCTCGGTCTGCACCACCCGTATCAAGACGGGATTCGGCGTTCCCAATCTGACGGCCATTCGCAATTGCAGCCGGGTGGATCGTTCCATTGTGGCCGATGGGGGCATCCGCGCCCCCGGAGACGTCGTCAAAGCCCTGGCCTTTGGAGCCGATTTTGTCATGATCGGCAGCATGTTGGCGGGAACACGGCCCACACCCGGCCCCATGCTCACCCGCCAACGCGACGATGGCACCGAAATCCAATTTAAAGCCTACAGGGGCATGGCCAGCAGCGAAGTTCAGGAGGAATTTCACGGCGGCATGGCCGACTGGAAAACGGCCGAAGGCGTGGCGACAGAAGTGCCATACAAAGAAACTGAAGAATTCATTATTGCCGACATTCTCGGCGGTCTAAGATCCGGTTTGACCTATGGCGGGGCATCGACCCTAAGGGAACTTCAGCGCAAATTGGATTATGTCGTGATTTCAGCAGCATCCCGGATAGAGAATACCGCCCACCGCCTGATCGGATCCGAGTGATCGGACACCACCGGGAATATGCTACCCATGTACCGTGGCGGTTGTGGCACCGGATTTTTCGCATGCACTAGCAGGGAAACATCGTGTCTGAAATGAAACATCTTTTCCAACCGATTTCCATCGGTCCTTTGGAGGTCAGGAACCGCCTGTTAATGTCCGCCATGAGTGTCAACTTCGGCGTTGATGAACGAGGGTGGGTCAACGACCAATTGATCGAATATTTCAGGGTGCGGGCACGCGGTGGTGTCGGCATGATGCTGGTCGGCGGGGGCGGCGTCCACCCCAGCGGCGTGGAGCTTCCGCATCTTCCGGCCCTCTGGGACGACGGGTGTATCCCGTCCCTGGCTCGCATGGTCAAGGCCGTTCGGTCGTATGATACCCATTTTGGTGTGCAGCTCATGCATGGGGGGCGACAGTCTTACCATGACCAGAAGGTGGCCCCCTCGGCCTTACCGGCGCCGGCCGTAGTCAAAGGTGTCCCACGGGCTCTCTCGCTGATGGAGATAGACGAAATTGTCGCCGCTTTTGGCGATGCCGCCCGTCGATGTCGGGAAGCCGGGTTTGATTTTATTGAAATCCACGGTGCTCATGGCTATCTGATCAATCAGTTTCTCTCGCCCAACGCGAATATCCGCGAGGATACCTATGGTGGCGCCTTTGACAACCGCATCCGTTTTTTGCTCGAGATTGTCCGCGACATTCGGAGTAAGGCAGGAAACGATTTCCCTGTGGGCATCCGCATCAACGGGGAGGACTATATCGAGGGCGGTTGGACCCTGGACGATGCCAAGCGCCTCGCTCCGATCCTGGAAGCCCAGGGAGCCGCCTACATTCACGTGTCGGCCGGCGTTTATGGATCTCGCCAACTGACCATTCCCTCCATGTATGTCCCCCAGGGGTGTTTTGTTCATCTGGCGGAGGCCGTGAAATCGCAGGTATCTGTGCCGGTCATCACCGCAGGCCGCATCAAGCACCCGGAAATGGCCGAACGCATCCTCCGGGAGGAGCAGGCCGACATGATTGCCCTGGGGCGGTCCCTGCTGGCTGATCCGGATTGGCCCAACAAAGCCAGATCCGGAGACACCGACCGCATTCGACCCTGCATCGGCTGTTGTTTGGCGTGCATTCACGCTGTCCTCGCGCTGGAACCGGGCTCCTGCGTCGTGAACCCGGAGGTGGGGCGGGAATACCTTCTGGGGCATCCGGCAGCGGCTCGGGCATCCAAGAAGGTCCTGGTTATCGGAGCCGGTCCGGCAGGCATGGCCGCCGCCCGAATGGCCGCATTGCGCGGCCACCAGCTCCTGGTACTCGATGAAAAAGACCAGGTGGGCGGATTGGCACGGGCGGCCGCCATCCCTCCGGGCCGGGGGGAAATCATGGATCTGGTCGATTTTCTTGAGCGGGAATTGGCTCGCCTCGGGGTAGACATCCGTCTGAATACGCCGGTTGACAAAACCCTTATCGACACCGAAGCACCGGACATCGCCGTAGTGGCATCCGGCAGTATGCCGGAAGTTCCCCTGCTCAAAGGCCTATTTCAGTCCGAGCTCCAGGTTGTCACAATGCTGGAAGTCCTCGAAGAAAATATCGAGGTCGGCAGGAAAGTGATTGTTATGGGCGGCAACCAGGCTGGGCTGGTGGTCGCCGATCATCTGGCGGACCGGGGAGGTCATGTCGTCGTACTCCATCGAAAATCCCACTATGCCGAGGAAATGTCGAGCAATGACCGTTTTTATCTCCGGGAGCGGTTGAAAGCCCATCCTGTGAAACTTTTCAAGAATGTATCCATTCAACAATTTCTACCTCACGGCGTGAAGTTCCGTTCCGACGGCGTCGTTCAGAAACTGGACCGCTTCGACAGTGTCGTCGTCTCCGACACCATGACCTCCATCCGAAAGCCGATGGAACTGCTGAAACACCGGGGTATGGAAGTACTGCTCATCGGAGACGCTAAAAGCCCGCGCACCATACAATTCGCCGTGAGTGAGGCGGAAGAAATTGGCAGGCAGATCTAAGCCGGGCATTGCATGAAGACGTTCGTTTTGACAGCCCCGACAGGGGCCATGTTCACTGCGACATCCACCACGGGCACAGAGAAAAATAGTGCCAATTCATCTTGCTCCTTTCGTGCTCCGGGTGGTCTTGGTGATGTGCAGCACCCAAATCCATCCTCAAATTGACAAGCCCCCATCCGATGTTAGTTTTAAGGCGTCAAACACAGCGACATGTGAATCTACATAGAGAGAAAGGAGTCGACCGATGATCGGGGAACGTTTGAATCAGGCGATGAACGACCAGATTAAAAATGAGCTGGAGTCCTATTACATCTACCTGTCTATGGCGGCCTATTTTGAATCGGCCAGCCTGGACGGCATGGGCCACTGGATGCGCTGCCAGGCCCATGAAGAAATGATTCACGCCATGAAATTCTATCAGCATCTGATCGATCGGGGTGGCCAGGTGGTGTTCCAGGATCTGAAACAACTCAAAACCGAATGGTCTTCTCCCCTGGAAGCCTTCACGGATGCCTATGCCCATGAGCAGTTTATTACAGGGAAGATCAACGAGCTCACGACGATTGCCCGTGAGGAGAAAGATTACCAATCCGAGCCCTTACTGGCATGGTTCTCTGATGAGCAGATTGAAGAGGAAGCCACGGCAAGTAAAATTACAGATGAACTGGAAATGATCGGAGATGACAAATCGGCCCTTCTCATGATGGACAGGGAATTGGCACAACGGCCTTTTCCGGCAGGATCCCCTTTGGACACAGAAGGTTCCGAAGAATAATATCCGGGTGGATCGTTGGGTACTTCTCCGCAAAGAAGGTTTGAATACTGAAAAAATTTGATGCAACTTCCGGATTCATCGCGCCTGCCTGTGCAGGCGCGTGGCGTTTGGATCGGATATGATTCCCCTCCATACTTACCATACCATCACCCTGGAGCACGAAGCGCATGTCGGTCTGCTGACCTTAAACAGACCGCAGCAGCGCAACGCCATGGATACCGCCATGGCCGCCGAATTTCGTGACGCCATGGACCGGATAAAACAGCTCACCGATATCAAGGTTCTCGTGGTTACCGGTGCGGGATCCGCGTTTACGGCTGGAGGCGATCTTCAGATGTTTCCCGGGTGGGTGGAATCGACTCCCATGGAGATTGAAACGGCGCTGTATGATTTCTACGGGGCTTTTTTGTCCATTCGCCGGTTGCCGATTCCAACCATTGCCGCAGTGAACGGATCGGCTATCGGCGCAGGCGCCTGCCTCGCCTTGGCATGTGACATGCGGTTTGCCGCGGAATCGGCATCCATCGGTTTCACCTTCATCCGGCTGGGGATCAATCCGGGTATGGGGGCGGAATATCTGCTCTATCGGCTGGTGGGACCGGCGAAAACCAAGGAACTCTTAATGACCGGGGATATATTGAGCGCAGAAGACGCCGGTGCTGTCGGGTTGGTCAACCGGGTCATACCCGACGCTCGGTTCAAGGAAACGGTTATGGGCATTGCCCGACGCATTGCAGGCATGCCGGGGCTTCCCTTGAAAGTGATCAAGGAAAACACCGACGGTGCCCATCGGGGTTCGCTTTCCGATACGCTCCACAAAGAGGCTGTCTATCAGGGGATCACGTTCCAGGAGGCGAATTTTCAAGAAGGGATTCAGGCCATGCTGGAGAAGCGGGCCCCCGAGTTCAAAGACTAACGCTGCCGAGGACCACTGGCCGTGCGTTGCGCATACAGGCGCTGGATTTGGGGCTTGTTAAAATAATACGGTGTATTGCAATGGTGACAGCGCACTTCCAGGGGAAAGGGGCCCTTCTGGAGTATGTCCAACCATTCTTCGGTTGGCATGAGCGTCAATAGCTTCTCCAGTCGGTCCCTGTTGCAGTGACACATAAACTCGACACGGTGATCCCCCAGAAAACGGGGGTGATATGCGCCGAAATAGCTGTCCACAACGTCCCGGGGAGTTGTTTCGTCGGCAAATGCGTGTCCAAGGGATGGCATGTCGGTGACCCGGGACTCCAACCCGGGGAGTATTTGGGCATCCACTTCTGGTAAAGCCTGCAGCAACAGACCACCGGCTCCGATGACATCCCCCTTTCGGTCAAACTGGATGCTGAGTCTGAATGCCGTCGGGATCTGCTCGGATTCCAGGTAGTAATTGGCCAGATCCAGAGCGACATTCCCGTATTTGAGCGCCACCTGGCCGGTGAACGCATCTTTGGCATCGGTCAGGTGACGTGTCACAGAAAGGACACCGGCCCCAAAAAAAGATGACAAATCAAAATCATCCAGGGGTTTTTCAACAGGTATCGGGACTTGAAATAGGTACCCCCGAACCTCTCCAAATGCATTTCCTTCTACGACCAACCCCCGAATCGGGCCGGAGCATTCAATTTTCGCAACGATCCGGGAGGCCCCTTTCAATTCCGCCGCCATCAGGCCGACACCCAAATAAGACCGCCCCAGGACCATGGTCTCGAGAATGCCCAACCCATGATTGGCTCGCATTTCGTTGATCATCCGCGTCCCGTGAATCACCACGCCCCGTATCGTGCCGTCGGCCATCAGAAACCGATGGGCACGATCCCTGGCACTGGCCTCGAGTTGCGCTTTCAATCCATTACCGAAGCGTTTTCTTTTTTCCATATCGAGTGTACAATAGGTTTTTAATCCTGACGCAACATAGCCGTCAGGTGATGCCATGTATTGGGACTACTTGTGGCTGATTACCATAATGATGCCTTGCCCGAAAGTCCATATGACATGCGTGACGGATGGCTGAAAAAAACGATCAAACGGGTGGCCTTGGTACGGTATCTAACGGACCTGAAACTGACCCGTATGATTCAGGGACGCCGGATGTACAGGCTGGGCGGTGCCTGCAACCGCTGCGGCATGTGCTGCCAGACCCCCATGGTCCAGGTATTTCCGCCCTTTCTCTACCTGAAAAGTGCCCGATGGTTGATCCTCACCTGGCATCGGTGGATAAACGGCTTTGAATTCATCCGCGAAGATCGACACGACAAGACGTTCGTATTCCGCTGCACCCACTTTGACATCCGCACCGGGCTCTGCGATTCTTACGACAGCCGACCCGGGATGTGTCGAGATTATCCCCGCATACTGCTCGAGAGCACCGACCCTCAATTTTTTGATACATGCGGATATTACCCGGTACTGATAAACGGCAAGAAACTTAGCCTGGCGCTGGACCGACTCGACCTATCGGAGGCCAAGCGGGAAGAGCTAAAGCGACGTCTCCATCTTGTCGACGAACCGGAGCGTTGACACGGCCTCATAACAGCCGGTCTTACGGCCTGCAGGGGCGTCACTTGTACAACCCGCATTTAGGCATTATAGTCCACATCATCTCACCTGTTCTAGCCATCGTTTTACTTTTTCCAACTTAACCGCAACGAAGGATTTGATAATGATAACACGATATATGGGAATCTTATTGCTAGTTGTGATGACAACCACGCCACTCCACGCGGAAGTCGTCAGTGAAACCATCACTTACGAACACAACGGCCAGGTCCTGGAAGGGTTTCTGGCCTACAACGACAGCATCCCCGGAAAGCGGCCCGGTGTTCTGGTGGTTCACGAGTGGTGGGGGCTTAATGACTATGTCCGCATGCGGGTACGTCAGCTGGCCGGACTGGGCTACGTCGCCTTCGCCGTGGACATGTACGGTAAGGGAAAGGTGACCACCCACCCCAAGCAGGCGGCCGAATGGATGAATTCCATCAACCAGAATGTTTCCCTCTGGCAGGAAAGAGCAACAGCTGGACTGAAGATTCTACTCGGCCACGCCCGGGTGGACGGAGCACGGATTGCGGCCATCGGCTACTGCTTCGGTGGAGCGACGGTTCAACAGCTGGCCTACGGCGGTGCAAATCTTCGCTGCGTGGTCAGCTTTCATGGACAACCGATCGCCCCCTCCCAGGCGCAAATCCCGCGCGTGAAGGCCAAAATTCTGATGTGTCACGGTGCGGCGGACCCGTTTGTGAAAACCGATGCGCTGAACCAGTACACCGCTTCCATGAACGTCTCCGGGCTCGACTGGCAAATGATCAGCTACGGAGGGGCCAAACACAGTTTTACCAATCCCGGCGCGGACAAAATCGGAATTCCGGCCCTTTCCTATAACCAAACCGCCGATCAGCGATCATGGCTGCATATGCGGATGTTTTTCGACGAGATATTTTAACACCACGAACCCATATGGTGACATCGAAACCAGGGGTATTCAGACATGCCCACCCGATACCAGGGACCGGCAGCAGTCCTTGCCAGTTGTGCCGCCATATTCTTTCCGGGGTCATTCATTTTCGGTTTTCCCGGTGTCATGGCCCCCTATTGGCAAGAGGTGTTCAACGTCAGTAGAGCCGATGTCGGCCAGACCCTGTTTTACGTACTGGCCGGAGCCGGCATCTTTATGTTTCTGGTGGGGCGCTTACAGGAGCGCATCGGTACTGCCTGGACAACGGTGATCGGTGCCCTGATCTATTCGACGGCCGCCATTTTTGTCAGCCGAGCCACGGGAATCCGCGGCGTTTACGGGTGGGCCTTTATGGTCGGTTCATCTTCAGCGTTCGTTTACGTGCCGACACTGACCGTGGTACAGCGTTGGTATCCCAAATGGCGCGGGCTATATGCCGGTCTTGTCAGCATGTGCTTCGGGATATCCGGGGCACTGATGGCGCCTCTGTTCAACCGGCTGAAAATTTATATGGGTTTTACAGACATGGCAATCACCCTCGGTGTCGTTATGTTTTTTATCGCAATATTGCTGGCACCGCTCATCCGGCCGCCAAAAGCGCCCGCTCCGGCGTTCATCAACACCAATGCCGCCTTGATGTCACTGAATGCATTTCAAAGCCTTCGCACCCGATCCTTCTGGCTCCTTTGGGTGATGTTCGCCTGTGTCGGCGCCGCCGGCGTGTCCATGGTTACGCTGTCCGCCGGCTATGGGTTGTCGCTGGGGTGGCCGATGGCTCAGGCCCTGACGATCTTGATGGCCTTTAACATCACAAACGGGGTAAGCCGCCTTCTCAGCGGTTTTCTTTCCGATATCACCGGTCGCAAGATCGTCATGTGTGCCTCATTTTTGGCCGCCGGCATGGCGTATTATCTTCTTCCTTTTGTCTCCCATGTCGTGATGGTCACCCTTCTGGCAGCCGTCATCGGTTTCTCCTTCGGAACCCTGTTCGCCGTCAGCGCACCGCTGGTCAGCGATTGTTTCGGAATGCAGCAATTTGGATCGATATTCGGTCTGGTGTTCACCGCATTCGGTTTTGTTTCCGGCGCCATGGGTCCGTGGCTCGCTGGTTTCATGCTCGACCTCTATCCGGGCAACTACCTCCTGGTTTTTGGATATCTGGGAAGTTTGCTGTTGGTGTCGGCGATCATGGTGTGGATCATTTCACCTGCGGTGGAATGCTCCTTCTAATCCGCAGGCCGGCCAGACCCCGGATCATGCGGGCGGGTTGAAGGCGGGGGACCAATGCTTATGAATGACATCGTGAAATGACGTTCTGAGAGACGACACTGTCTCTCCTGGGCCAATGGATGCACCCGGCTCTATTGCGGCAAACGAACGTTTTTATCCGTACCAAAAGCAGCAGGGTATTGCCAATTGATGGATTCAGCGCTACGACTGAAACAGAAACGTTCGCTGTGATGAGAATCTTGATGTTATGGAATGGGGTCTTGCGCTGCCAGCAGCAAGGAATGATCTTGTGCCACATCGATGAATGACGCAACAGCAAGGTGATGCAGATGAAACTGACCAACGACATTTTTGCTATTTTTAATGACGATGAGAGCTTTCGATACATTATGCGCCGACTTCTCGAGGCATCCATGGAGTACTCCTTCAACGGCATTATGATTACCGAAGCCGGAGAGGGATATCCCATCGTCTACGTCAATCCGGCCTTTTGTGAGATGACCGGCTACGCTCCGGAGGAACTGATCGGTAAATCTCCGGCTATTCTCCAGGGGCCGGAAACCGATCAGCAGGTGCTGGACCGATTGAGAGAAGAGATCCCGGCCGGTAAGCTTTTCCACGGACAAACCACCAACTATCGAAAAGACGGAACGACATTCATGATGGAATGGAAAATTGCGCCGATCCGGAGCGGAAGTGATAACATCAGCCACTTCCTGGCGATTCAGCGGGATGTTTCCGGGCATCGGAACAGATAATCTCGGCGCCTAACGAAAAGGCCGGGGAAATACCCTTTTCATCAAGAGGGCATCCTATCCTGAAAGGAAACAGATAATCCCAAGTCAACATTGGGATTACGCGGACCAGGAACGGGGCAGCGAGCCGGAGGGATGAATGAGAGATCGGTATTCACGATCGATGTCATGGACATGTTGGCGAACATAAGTGGTGATGTAATGGGGAATATCCCCGGTTCGCAGGTACATCCGGAAGTCGTCTTCAATTTTGACATCGGAGAATCCCCACTCCTCCGCCCCTGCGCGGAATATGTCATATACACTGCACCTTCTAGCGAGGGCAAGGGTCGAGAGACAGAATTCATCGCTCTGCTCGTACTTCTTTAAGAATCGACCTTCAAGATAGTTTTTGAGAATAATGTAGCATACGGTAAGAAGAACAAGGATGATCGCTTTGACCATGGGTGTCACCTGTATTGTCGTGGCTGCAATCGTTTACGCCATATAATAATACGGCATGGCACCGGGCACAAGAGCTTGACGTATTTCACCAAGGCGTTTGATCGCCGGGAGGAACCTGTGATTCTCACAACCTATTGGGCGGACAGCTACATCGAAAAACGACAAACGGCGGCGGCAGCGATCCGGAGGATTCAGCCGGGACAGCGCGTATTCATCGGATCAGCGTGTGGTGAACCCCAGGAACTGGTTCGGCAGTTATCCGAAGCGTCCAAACGGCTCACCGGCGTTGAAATCGTTCGCATGCTGAGCCAGGAGACGACCTCGTTAACGGCAATTGCCGATCGTACCCGGGATTTGAGCCTGAATATCCGAACCATATACCTCGGATCGGCCGGATCAGACCCCATTGCCCAGATCAGACGATTTATCACGCCGGTCAACATGTCCGATGTCCCCAGTCTGTTTAAAACACGCAAACTGCCGATCAGTGTCGCCCTAGTTCAGGTGGCGCCACCGGATGACTTTGGATGGATGAGCCTTGGCGTCTCGGTGGACGTTACCCTAGCCGCGGCCCAATCGGCGGATATGGTGATTGCCCAGGTGAATCCGAAGATGCCACGAGTCATGGGACAGAGCTTTATCCATGTCAACGAAGTAGACGTCATTGTCGAACACGAGGAGGACCTTATCGCCATATCGGCGCGGCCGTCGTCGGAAGCCGCTACCCAGATCGGAAAACAAATCGCACGGCTCATCGATGATGGATCGACACTCCAGATCGGGCTGGATGCCGCCTCCCAGGCGACGCTCCAGGCCCTTGAAGACAAGAACGATCTCGGCATCCATTCCCAATATCTGACCGATGATATCATGCACCTGTATGCCATGGGCATCATCAATAATCGGAAAAAGGGTTTCAATGACGGAAAAATCGTTGCATCGGCCGCCATCGGCTCTATGAATCTCTACGAGTTCATCCATGACAATCCGGCCGTGGATTTCCACCCCTCGGACTACGTCAACGATCCGTTCATCATTTCAAGACATAACCGTATGGTGTCCATGAACGTGGCCAAACAGATCGATCTCACCGGTCAGGTATCGGCAGAAGCCTCCTCCCACACCTATTACGCCGGCGTCTCCGGAATTCCGGATTTTCAACGGGGCGCCCACCGCTCCCCCGGCGGCAAATCGATCCTGATGATCTACTCGACCCCGGCGGACGGAAAGACAAGCAATATCGTCCCCCACCTCCACGATAACGCGGTGGTTGTTCCCCGGGGTGACGTACACTACGTGGTCAGTGAGTATGGCGCGTTCAATCTGTTTGGAAAAAGTCTGCAGGAGCGTGTCGTCGGTATGATTAGTATCGCCCATCCGGATTTTCGCGAAACGCTTTTTGAAGACGCCAAGCAGGCTGGGCTCATCGGTACGGAAAGAAGTCTGGGAGAGGCGGTTCGTGGGATATATCCCGTGAAACTGGAAGAAGCCATTTCGGTCGGCGGCGAAGAGATTACAATACGTCCGGCCAAACCCGTGGATGAGCGCCGGATTCAGGAACATTACTACAATCTGGACAAGAACGATATTTTCTCCAGATTCTTCCATGATAAAATCGCCTTCGGCCGAGACGAAGTGGAATCGAAATCCCAGATTGACTACATTCGGGACCTGACCCTGGTGGCCGTGGTGGGTGAGTTCGGTTTCGGACGGGTGATTGCCGTAGGTGAAAGTATGTATCTGGCCCATGGGAACATCGCTGAGGTCGCCTTTTCCGTGGCCAAAGATTACCAGGGCAAGGGAATTAGTCGGCTCATTCTCAAAAAACTGGCAGAGGCGGCACGCGAGAATGGTCTTTCCGGCCTGATGGCCTATACCGCACCACATAATAAAGGTATGATAAAGCTCTTTCATACCCTGCCTTACAAGGTGCATTCGTCCTACGATGGAGACGGGGTATCTCTGACTTGCCGTTTTGATGAATTGCGGGAATAAGGCTCCTGCCCGGCAGTTTGATAGGCCCTATCACTCGATTGGCACGCCATTGGATGGTTGAGGGAGACTCCCCTTCCTGCGGGATACGTGCCGGTTTTCAGCGTCGTTGACAAACGAGGCCGGGGCATTAGTGTCTATTTGCGCCCTGTTCCTGCCATCCCGTTCCCATCGGCGTCCAGGTTCTTTATAGGAAGGTGATGCCGCGACAAAAGGTACTCTGGAGCTCCTGGAAAGGATAGATGAGATGCTCAAAAAGCGTTGCCGAATCTGCGGTACAGATTTCACGGTACCTCCAAAACAGGCATCTCGAAGATACTGTGATCGCAACGAATGTAAGCTGGAACGGCATCGGCAGGTTCTTGAAAAGGATCGAAAACGATACGCTCGGCATAAAAAGGGTAGCAGAAGAATTATGCACCGGCACAAACCGGACATCGGGAGACGGTGTAAGCGCTGCGGCGTGAATTGTTATCCAAACTACTTTTATTGTCGGGAATGCCACCAGGTCGTCAGCACGGACTCCTGTTTCGAAGGAAGGGATAATGCGGTGACCTGTGGATAACCGATACTCGGCGGTGTGGCCCAATCATCGGTACTGAGAATGGTGCGGCCCTCGCAGATTCGAGCTATTCAGACCAGCGCATGATCATTTCCCTCTGACAGGTGGTTTCCGGTGAGAAAGCGGCGTGCCCTCCACACTCCAGCCTCATCCGCGAAATCTTCTCCAACACCGTATCGCTGTCGGCCATACCTTGACGTATCAGATAACAGCCGACGACGGTACCTGTCCGACCGAACCCCGCCAAACAATGGACGTATACCGCACGCCGATCGTCAATGGCCCTGTCGATCTCATCGAGGATGGCGTGCATGATGTCCACCGAAGGTGTCCCGAGATCCGGAACCGGGAATCGGATGATGGATACATGGCAGTCTCGAATTTCAGCAAGATGTTTGAGATCGTTCTTATAGGGGGTGAACCGGTCTCCCTGACGGTCCCGTTCATCCGACTCCATAAGGTTGATGATATGGCGGATACCGCACTCGAGCAAAGCGGTCAGTTTCTCCCGCGCTTCGACCGGATGTTTTGCTCCGGGATATTCCCCGGCCAGAAACTTACCTGGCAGTACCCAATAGGATCGCGCAAATGGTATGGGTGGATGGGACATGGGTCGGACTCGATTTCCGATGGGTTGTCCACAGTTAGGATGTAGGAACTTGAAGCGCTCGACGGCAGAAATTGATGGTTGCGGTGCGCACCTGAGGATTGGAACCCAGCTTCAGGGCCCGTCGTCTTGTGAGGCCGGAAAGGAGGCCCAACAGCAACTCTACGGTGGGCGGAATGGAGATTTCCAGGAATTCGGCCCGTCGTACCCCCTCCTCCAGGCAATGTGTCAAATACTCCGTCAGCCATTCTTTCTGCCGATCGATGTTGGTCCGGCACACATGATCCGGGTCATTCAGCTTCACAGGACATATATTCATCACCAGAAACGTCTCATTCGGCATTTCCTCAACGATGGCAAAATGCAGATCAATCAGATTGGCGATCTGGTCAAATTGGATGGGTGTGCTTCGAGGCAGGTCTTCCAGTCTGGAAAAGTATTTCTCAAAGGCCGTTTGGAGAATGCTGGTGAATAGCTCGTCCTTTCCTTTGAAATGATAGTAGATCAGCGGTTCGGTGACATTGGCTTCTGTGGCGATCTGAAGCGTGGTGGTCCCGTCAAATCCCTGTGTGGCGAACAGTTTGGCTGCAGCATTGAGAATTTGATGCTTCTTGTTCATCGTGACTCCCTCCCCCGATCAACGTTGCGCCACATCGAAGGAACCCCGAGCCATCACAGGTCTCGGCCGATTATGGCTCCCAACCAATGGATGTCTCTGCCCGTGAATCGTGGCCTATGAGAAGAAGAACGGGTGATGGTCATCCTTAATCCGTTCCACAATCCTTTGTCAATGCCAAAACAAAGGGGCGCTGTTCCCCCAACCTATTGAAAACAATATTATTATCCGAATGCTTGGCGATCCAGCTCTCGGCGAACGGCCAGTCCAAGGGTTTCTATGAGGTACGGTTTCTTCAGATATGCTCCGACTCCGAGGGCTTCGGCGGATTGGACACGCCGGGATTCAGAGAAACCGCTGGTAATGATAGCCTTCTGGCCAGGATAGAGATTTAAGATCCGACGATACGTCTCCAAACCGTCAATGCCCGGCTCCATAATCATGTCCAGCACCAGTAGATCCACAGGCTGGCGACGCACGAAATCGATCGCCGCCTCCCCCGAGGGAACCGTGGTGACCCGGTATCCCAGCTTCTCGAGCATGTGGGTCGCGATTTCCCGTTGCTCCCGAACATCGTCGACGACGAGTATATGTTCATTCTTTCCTCTGTATTCATCGGGCGATACCAGCGTTTCCGGGCCCCGGCGGACCTGCCGCGAGGCCGGAAGATAGATGGTGATATCCGTACCCATGCCTTCACGGCTCTGAACATCGATATACCCACTGTGATCTTTTGCGGCGCCCCACACCACCGCCATGCCAAGATCCGTTCCGCTCCGACCCATGATTTTCTTGGTGTAAAACGGTTCGAAAATGCGCTCGATGTCTTCCGACTTGATACCGATTCCGTTATCGGACACGGTCATTACGACATAATCACCCTCCTGGACATCATCATAGCCCTTGATCGGTGTATCAATGTACTGGTTGGTCGTGTTGATGGAAATGTGCCCGCCGTTTTCCAGCGCTTCGGCGGCATTGGAGACCAGGTTCATGATCGTTTTGGACAAGTGCACCGGTGAACCGGTCACCGGCAGGAGTTTCCGGGTCAGATCCAGCTCGACCCGAAGATTGGGATGGTCGCGTTTGAGTTTGGCAAACTCCGGGCTGTTGAGATAATCTTCGATGATGTCGTTGATGTCCACGACCTCGGATACCGAGACATTTCGTCGGGCCAGAGTCAACAGGTCCTGAACGATCTCCGCCGCCCGCTCACCGGATGCCTGAATGGTTTCAATGGGTTGCCGCAGGGGACTGTCGGGGGGCAAATCCATCAACACCAGTTCCGGGTAACTGACCACACCGGAGAGTACATTGTTCAGATCGTGGGCCACACCTCCGGCCAGCATGCCGATCGCTTCCATCTTCTGAGCGCGTCGCAACTGCTCCTCAAGTCGATTCTTTTCATCTGTGGCCAGGATACTATCGGTGATGTTTCGGACAATTGCCAGCATTTGATCTTTTTTGATGGCCACCATGCGGCATTCAAAATACGCAGGGGCGTCCTCCAGCGGAATCTCATATTCGAATATCGTCGAACGACCCGTTTCAAAGGTCTCCTGAAGCTTCTCAAAATAGGTTTCGCATACCTTGGGTGGCAGGACATCTTTTAGATTGGTACCGATCAATCCATCTGGCCGGGCATACAGGCCCTGCAACGCCCCCTTGTAGTCAACAAAGTATCCCTGCCGATCGAGTTGAAACATCACATCCGGAATCGCATCCAGGAGGGCCTGTGTTTTTGCCTCGCTGTCCCGAATGCCTTCCTCGGCGCGTTTTCGCTCCGCCACTTCCACTTGCAGTGACCGTTCCCGAGTCTGTACGTCCCGCGCCATCTGCTGAAACCGGTCGGCAATACCGGATAGTTCATTGTAATAAATTTCTTCGAATCCATGGGTATAATCTCCCATGGCCAACTGGTCGATGCCTTCCTGAAGCAGCTTCATGGGCCGCCGCATGAACACCCGGAGCAACACGCCGGTAGTGACGATAATCACCACCAGAGAGGCCATAAGAACCAGGATAATGGCATCTCGCAATTGTGCCAGATCCTCGCGGTAGGCTTCCGTGGAAAGATAAAAACGGACCTTGCCGATGATCTGGCCAGATCGCTGGATGTCCGCATCCCGCACAATCTGGTGACGGGTATTTTCGGAATTTCCAGAGTGAAACAGAACATTACCATCCGCATCGGTGATACGCACTTCTTCGACCAGAACGTTTTGGGCAAATCCCGCTCCAATTTTGACAATCTGCTCATCGTCATAGTCCCACACCGGGACAACCAGCACTTCGGACAGACTCTGCGCATAGTCGTCGGCTCTCTCCTCCAGCTCGGTATACAGCAGCCGCACCTGTCGGTGATAGACAGCCAGCATCAGCATCCCTTCGAAAAGGATCATCAGGAGGATCAAACTGATCGTTAGATCACGGGATATCGATCGTTTCTTGAAAGAAGACCACTTCATCGGATGATATGCATTTTCGTCTATCGTCAGGGAACCATGGATGTCTTTGGCGTATAATTATATTTATCGCAAATAATCGCATAGGTGCCATCTGCTACAATGGCATCGAACACCGCCTGCCATTCCGTGGCGACGGCTTTGGGGGTACTCAGAGAAAAGGCGATAAAATTGTGTGCCTCGCGAAACGGAAACGCCAATTCCAGTTTGTCGGGGTTCACACCGGCTTGCCGGGCAAGATAGGCTACGTTGAAATCGGAACTTACCCAGAGATCGATCTCGGCCTTCATCAGGTGTTTGACATTGCTGATGTTGATATTCGAGCTGATCAAATTCGTAAATCCAAGCGACTCCAGGTACTGCTTTTTGGCATCTTTGTGATACGTCCCGATGCGGGTGATTTTTTTCGCATCCGAAAGATTCTGTATCCGGATGCCGCTTCCTTTTTTAGAATAGAATCCCCACATCTGGGAATACAACGGTCCCACCCACTGAAATTTGGCTTCCCGCTGGGAAAGTCGGGTGGTCGAAAACAGGGCCACGTTGGGTTCCGACATGGCCAGCCGGTATCCCCGGGCCCAAGGCACAACCTGGATCGATTCCGGTCGCCGGAGACGATACAAAATTTCCTGGACGATCTCCACCGAAAGCCCCACGGGTTTTCCATCCGCAAGATAATTTCCCGGGGGGGAGTCCTCGGTGAAAATGCGCATGGGGTTGGGTGAATCCGGTTTTCCCGCGGTCTGATCGCGTCCGGTCGGGATGCTCTCCTCCGGCAACCAGCGGCGGCTGATCCGTTGGAAGGTCCCGTCCGCTTTCATATCGTCTAAAGTTTTCTGCCACTGCCGGACGATCGATAGGGGGGTCGATTTCGAAAAAGCGATATACTGATTAAATTCGCCGAAGGGCAACACATGCTCGAGGGTACCCAGATCGACGCCCATCTGCCGGGTCACCATGATAATGCCGATATTATCAAAGATCCATAGATCGACCCGTCCTGCAAGGAGCTTTTTAAGATCGCTGACCGGCGATTTTGAACTGTCCAGATTCGTGAAACCAAGCTGGATCAGCATCTGCTCCCGGACATCGTCCTTATAGGTAGCAATGGCACCGACCCGGCGGGCCTCCTCCAGAGTTTTCGGCTGGACCTGGGATCCCCTCAGGGCATAGAACCCGGTTTTCACTGTGTTCAACGGTCCCACCCAGTGGAACAGATCCTCCCGCTCCGGGATTCGGGTGGTGGAAAAGAGTACCGTATTCGGCTTTGTCAGGGCCAGCTTGTATGCCCTGGCCCAGGGCATGGAGTGGATGCGCTCCGTGCGTCCGAGACGCCGGAGAATCTCTTCCACCACCTGAACCGAGGAGCCGGTGGGCGTGTCCTGAAACGTAAAATTAAAGGGTGCCCATTCCTCCGTGAGAATGTCCAATTCCTGGCCGTAGCCCGGACACCATGACAGGATCATCAGGGCACAAAGGCCGATATATAGTGACGTTTTTCGTGTTCTCATAAGTATTTTCCGTTCGAATAGCGTGTCGATCCGACACCCGCATGTGCCGAACGGATCTGGATCCGGACACACACGATGGGGCGCCCTCTATCTCCAGGCAGGGTAACTGGAGACTGTCGATGATAGTGGTCGTGTTCTATCACAAATTTCGGAACCGAGCCATAATGGTCCCCGTGTGGAGACAGTCGCAAAAGACCGGAACAGCAGAAACTCTCTGGCTTCTGGGAGAGGGACTCGGTGAATCAGAGGGTTTTCATATATGCGATCAGTGAGCGGATCTCCTGCTCGGAGAGCTCCTGGAAGGACAGCATATTCTTCACAGGTGCCGTTAGCTGCCTGCGGATATTATCTTCCGTTACCGGCCGGCGACTGACCGGCAGGCCCTTTCTCTGATAAAGGTCCTTAAGGCCCGGACCAATTTTCGTCTTTCGGCTTGCGGTAAGATGACAGAAAGCACATCGTTTGGCGAACAGGTCCGCGCCGCTGTGTTTCAGTGAGCCTTTTGTCGGAGTGGCCACGCCGGTTGTCTGCTCTGTCACCGCACTCCCCCGCTTGCCGTATACCAATTCACCGCCAAAAAAACCCAAACCGATGACCAGTAAAAAACAGAAAAAGTAAAGCGGGATCATCCGTTTGATTTTGATATTTTTAGACATACCCCGCAATGCAGCCGTCCCGATACCGGCAATCAACAATCCGGCGAGAACCATCTTGACGATAATGGGCACCAGCCACGCCCCACCGTAAAAGTATTGCCAATCCATCAGCCCGGCAACGACCGCCAGGGGAGCGAAAATGATGGCCATCATGCTGCAATGCCGCGCGGTTTGAGCCAGAACGGGTTTCTTTAATATCCAGGCACCAACACCAAAGAGAAATACAGCGACAACCATTCCGATCGGAACATGGACCCAAAAGGGATGCATCGGATGGGCAAAACCGATGCTTTGCAGCGCTTCATAGATCCCATCGACCATGACGATCTCCTTTCGTACCGATGGTTTGCATGCAATACGGTTTTATCGAGGGATCGATCGAAAGCCGCCCGGAAACTCGCGGCAGTCTCAAGGGAGGTTCATGTGCGTGATGTACTTATTTTATCGAAATTTCTAGTAAACGTCAATAATCGCATTCTGCACGGAAGTCTGTAGAATTAGGCAGGGAAGCGATTCCGGGTTGATCGAAAATACCCATGCGCCATTCTAGTACCTGATCCGGACGTCGCCGGAACCCGTGGTGCCGTGATATTTCCCCCGGATGTTCCCTTGACTTAAGTTCCCACAGGGCTATAATCCACCCTGTATCACATGGGGAGAAAACATATGCCGATTTTTGAATTCCGTTGCAATGATTGTCATCATCAGTTCGAGCAAATGATATTTCCGACCTTGGCGAGCTCCTCGGCCGACGAGGCATTAAAGTGCCCGGAATGCAGCGGTGAGCGGATCCAAAAGCTGATGTCCCCGGGCAGTTTCCGACCCCGCGGGATTCCCAAGGGAAAAGGCGGTTTTAATCCTCCAAAATGCGCCCGCAATGGTTCCTAGTCCCGGGTACGTCACCGAAAAAGAACGCATGGACAAACGCCCAGCTGCCCGGAATACGAAATCCATGGCAACAGCACCCGGCCAGCCTCGACCGGGATGGGGCTGATAGTGCTGCCACACCCTTCGTCGGATGGGCGGTGAAACGGTTCCGATGCCCTATTTTCTGCTGACACTGACCGTACTTTTCTGGTCCGGAAACTTCGTTCTCGGAAGAGGCGTCAATGATATCATACCACCCGTATCATTGGCATTTTGGCGGTGGGTCGGGGCCTTCATCGTCCTGCTCCCCTTTGCAATCAAACCACTGATCCGGGATTGGCGGAAAATCCGGGATCATTGGGGCATGATGACGCTGCTGGCGGTCCTTTCCGTGACCAACTTCAATACCTTCATATACCTGTCCTTGCAGTCTACGCCGGTGGCCAACACGGTCCTGGTGAATGCCATGACCCCGGTATTCATTGTATTTGTGTCCTGGATCGGGTTTCAGGACCGGATTAACACGATCCAAGGCATTGGTGTCGCCATATCCTTAAGCGGTCTGCTGTGGATGTTGTCTCGGGGAAACCTGTCCGCATTAACGGGTACCCGTTTTTCCGCGGGCGACCTCTGGACGTTGGCCGCCGCCATGAGTTGGGCGCTATATACGGTACTGCTCCGAAAGCGACCGCCGGGATTGCATCCGGTCGCTTTCCTGGCAACGACCATCGGTATCGGTGTCTTGTTTTTGATGCCACCCTACCTGTGGGAACTCCATGGCGGTGCCGGATTCGAACTCACCCCGGCAACGCTCGCCACCATTGCCTATGTCGCCATCTTTCCATCGGTTCTGTCGTTTCTGTTCTGGAATTGGTCCGTCGGCACCGTCGGCGCCAATAAGGCCGGCGTGTTTGTCTATCTCATGCCGGTGTTCAGCATCGCCCTGGCCTACGCGTTACTCGGAGAAAACCTTCAAGCTTACCATCTCATGGGAATCCTGTTGATCTTTGGCGGGATCTATTTGACCACAACAGCAAAGTTTCCGTTCTCAAGGCCCATGGGATCCACGGATCACCCCAAGCCGTTATAATATGGAAGCGCCGTACAACCATACGTGGAGAGACGATCGATCCGTACCGGTTGAGATGCGCACCCGCCCCGACCGGAAATCCCCCGATACCCATGGGCTCCCGGACACTGGGGAACAATCCGAAGAAGAGAAAAAAGAAAAATCCTATATCCTGTGCCGGCAGTGCGGTCAGCCCGTGACCCGACCTGAGGATCGGATTTCAATGCAGGGCTCCCATATCCACACGTTTGCCAATCCCCATGGCCTTGTATTTGAGATTGCCTGTTTCCGGTCTGTCACCGGGTGCGGGTATGTGGGTCCGTCCACCGATGAGTTTAGCTGGTTCAGCGGCTATCGCTGGCGAATTGTGGTGTGTGCCGCCTGCCTGACCCATCTGGGATGGCTCTTTACCGCAACCGGTGGCGACAGTTTCGCCGGTCTCATTCTGGATCGCTTGATCCAGCCTCCATCATAACCCCCTCGCCGGGTTATCCCTGCCAGAGGCGTGATCCCTTCCGAACCGAATGCTGCCGTAGGCTATTTTAGCCCCTTCAAAATGAAAAAGAAAAGACTGAACAAAACCAGCAGCGTCATTGCATAAATCGCATCAACCAATGTCATGGGTCACCTTTTTAATTTTTTTTATATTTTTTGACCAGATCCGCGATCGCCTCCTCCAGTAAGGCCCCAAGGGACTTGTCGACGTCCACCGCCAGGTGCTTCAGCGATTTAAGCCGTTCCTCATTGATACGCGTTGAGAAAACCTTTTTTCGATTCATGAAAGATTTCTTACATTATAAAAGTACGGGACTATGTACCAATTTAAGGCCAAAATGACCGGATCTGTCAAAGTGGTGGTGTAGGGTCTTCTCCCAGAAAGGAGAAGATACCATGA
>Ga0049114_1000003_pt1 | contig 102549 bp, 87 predicted proteins | sample WorMettanBELIZE2_FD_55211 | JGI IMG/M metagenome (GOLD analysis project Ga0049114, IMG submission 55211) | Marine gutless worms symbiont microbial communities from Max Planck institute for Marine Microbiology, Germany - Olavius tantulus BELIZE.2 | ecosystem: Host-associated > Annelida >... | reverse complement strand
GCGCTTAGGTGTCGATAGGTTTTTGGCATAATATCGCGTCATATCGCGAAAGCCTTAAAACCTAAAAGTGTTGCACTTACTTATTGAACTGGGGAAACAAACCCGAAATGTGAAATCTAAAATTCAAAAACGGACAGGTTGCGTCAGAACGAAAACATGGCGCTTTGAAAGTGAACGAAAGAGGGAAACTTTTGTGGTTTCGGATTTTGATCTTTAGAATTTGTTTCGAGTTTCGTGCGTCGTGTTTCGGATTTTAGCAAACTCGGGAATTCGGAGTGAAACTGGGCAGGGGCGCTCTCACCTGGTATCAAGAAAACAGCTTATCGGATCATGCATGTTCTCCGGTCCGTCACGGGATGTGCGGAACCTGGAGAACATGCATGGAAGTCGGTTTAGGTTTCCTCGACAATAATGGCGTCTTCTTCGCAAACCTCGATACAGCTTTCGCAGCCGAGGCATTCTTCAGCATTCACGGGAACCGATTTGCCGTCCTGCATTTCAAATACTTCCACCGGACAGACATCCACACATTCTTCGCAGCCCGCGCATTTCTCTTCATCGACAATAGGGTTAAATGCCATCTTCGTACAGCCTCCTTTCTGGTGTTATTGAACGGGTGAATGGATCACCGGATGATTCCTGTATCGAGCAACCCAATTATACCAATTACCAGGGGGAGTCAAGGCTTCAGAATGGGTTTTTTGAAATATCTTGGAAGGGGAAGAATAACGATTTTTTCTAATGATTTTAACAAGGTTTATGATTCTTTGCATTCAATGAACGCCAGCATGGCAATATCCGGCACGGTTTCCGTGCCCGGTACCGGTGCCGCCGACAACCTGCGTGTCCCCATCGCCTCGGCCATTATCCCGGGCACCCGGTACATGGACAGGGAAACGGTTCTCTCTGCACCTTCCGGAGGAACCGGACATACCGGGGCGGCCGAAGCGTTCGGGTCGGAGAGTTTCGAAAGGTAGTCGACCAGTTCCTGTCGCCATTGCACCTCCGATTCGCCGGAGCTTCGCGTCACGGGGATACGCTCGATGGAAGCCATGTTTTCGGCCTTCGGGACCGCTTCCAGCAGCGTCTCAAGCACGGCCCGGCTCGTGGTCACCAGGACCGGGCGGGGATCCGATGGGACAGGCGCAAGGGTTGAAAAGAGACGCACCCATGTCCTGAGGCGATCCATGGTCATGAACCCCCCAGGATCCGATGGGAGGGCGCTATCCGCCAACGGTCGGCGGTCCGTCGCGGCTTCGCCTTGGAGATTCGCAAAGAGCGATTTCTCCATCTGTTCAAAGTATTCTAAATCGGTTTCAAGGTCCGCGGTTTCGGCGTCGTACATCTGGGCCATCTGTAAGAATACCCGCGCCTCCTGCAACGGATCTTTGTCGGGTTGCTGTTGGCTCTCACCGATCAACTCCGATCGGATGCGCGAAATATTGGTGTCGTCATAAAACGGCACCGTATCCCTCTGGGATTTCAGCCAGCCCATCTCGCTGGCCTGATGCACGCCGGCCCAGGCACGATATTGCCGCAGGACCTCACCCATGATGTCATCGTCGCCGGCAGCCCTTGGCTCGAACACCAGACGACCGTCCTGGGCCGCTTGGTTCATGTTCGCCGGAATTTCAAGCATGGACGGCAGGAGCACATGGATGGGTTGAAAACATGCGTTCAACACGTCCAGCGTACGGTTTGAAACGAAGGTAAATGGAAAATAGTAAACGTTCATGGAATCCATATCCGGCGTCCGCTTGTGTCGCCAAAACACGTCCGGCCCGTCGAACAAGACGCGCCCCAGGCCTGTCTTACATCCGACGGTCCCTGACCGTCACTCCCATTTGGACCAATTGTTCACGGATGGCATCGGCGCGTTCCCAGTCGCGTTCCCGGCGGGCATCGTCCCGCGCTGTCATCAGAGCCCGGACTTCGGGTGAAAGCGAAATATTCCTGAAATCAAAAATGTTCAGGACGGTATCGATGCTGCGAAACGTGTCGATAAGCCGTTCTGCGCCTTCCGGATCGATCCGGCCGTCCTGAAGCAGGCTGTTGATGTGCCGGACGGCATTAAACAACGCGGCCAGAGCCACGGAAATATTCAGATCATCATCCATACCGGTCGTAAATCCCTGTTTTAAATCGTAGATGAGTTGATCCAGATCCGCATAGGGACGATTCCGATCAACCCCCATGAGAGCATGCAGACAGGTATCGAGGCGTTTTAGAGATCGACGGGCATGGGTCATCCGATCTTCGGAGAACATGGCGGACTTCCGGTAGTGGGTGCTCATCAGCCAGTATCGGATCTGCCGGGGGGTATAGCCCCTGGCGGTCATATCCGATAAGGACACCCCGGCCCCCTGGCTGTCCGTCAACATCCGTTTCCCATAAGCCGGATGACAATGCATCCAATAACGCGCCAGGGGCTCTCCATGGAGCGCCGCTGCAATCGCGATTTCATTTTCGTGGTGCGGAAAGGTATGCTCCCGCCCGCCGGTATGAATGTCAAACCGGTTGCCCAGGTGCTTCATGGACATGGCCACGCATTGAAGGTGCCAGGAGGGGCGGACATTCCCCCATTGGGTTTTTACGAAAATACCCCGCTTTAACTCGGATAAGCGGCAGCGTTTGAACAACGTGAAATCCCGGGGATTGTCCTTTTCGTATTCGTCCAGATCCACCGTCGCGCCGAGTTTGATTTTCTCCAGATCGATACCGGAGAGCTTACCGTAATCGTTGTAACGGGATATATTGAAATACAGCGACCGCAGCTTTTCGTAAGCAAATCCGCGCGTGGCGAGCCGTTCGCCCAATGCGATCATATCGTCGATATGCTCGCTGGCCCGGGGATACACATCGGCGGGAAGCAACCCAAGTGCCTCCACATCCGACCGGAATTGGTCGATGTGCCGCTGGGTAAATGCGTCCAGCTCCATGTCGGCCTGTTCCGATCCGATAATGGTCTTGTCGTCCAGATCGGTGATATCCATGACATGGGTGGTATGATGGCCGCGAAATCTCAGATAGCGGACCAGCAGATCGGCGAAAACAAATCGGCGGCATTCTCCCAGGTTGATCCGGGCATAGGCTGTGGGGCCGCAGGAGTAAATCGTTGCTTTGCCGGCGACCTTCGGTTCAAAGGGTTCCTTGGAACGTCTCAGGGTATTGTAGAGTTTCAAGGGCGTGATATTGTCCCGTGTTTCAAAGAGGGGGGTGCTCAGGTAGCGCTCCCCGCTATCGGGAAGGATGGCAACGATAACGCCCTTTTCGAGGCGTTCGGCCTCTTCGCAGGCGATGGCCATGGCGGCACCGCTGCTCATGCCGACGAACAGGCCTTCTTCTTTGGCGAGGCGGCGTGTCATCTGAAAGGCCTCCCCATCTTCCACGTGACCTTTCCGATCCAGCCGATGTTTATCGAAAATTTCTGGAGGATAGGATTCCTTAATATTCTTGAGCCCCTGGATTTTATGTCCCAGATAGGGTTCGACACCCACGATTTGAACGGCTGGATTATACTCTTTGAGCCGCCTGGCCATCCCCATCAGGGTTCCGGAGGTGCCGAGGGTCGCCACCAGGGTGGTGATGCGCCCATCGGTCTGCTCCCAGACTTCCTGGGCGGTGCCGTGGTAATGGGCCTTCCAGTTGGCCTCATTGTTGAACTGATCGGCCATGAAATAGCGATCCGGGTTCTCCCGAACCAACCGGTAAACTTCCTCAATCGCTCCGTCCGTGCTCAGATGGCCCGGCGTCAGAAGTATTTCAGCGCCCCGGGCCTTAAGGATCTTCTGCCGTTCGACGCTGACCGACTCGGACATGGCAAGAAGCAGTCGGTAGCCTTTGACGGCGCACACCAGCGCCAAGCCAATGCCGGTGTTCCCGCTGGTGGCTTCAATCACGGTTCTATCCGGTGTCAGGGCGCCGCTGGCTTCCCCCTCTTCTATCATGTACAGTGCGGCCCGGTCCTTGATGGAGCCGCCTGGATTAAAGTACTCCAGCTTGGCCAGAATTTGAACATTCGGGTTGGGGTTTACCCGGCGGATTTCCACAAGGGGCGTGTTTCCGATGGTGTCGATCAGAGAATAGCGCATTCCATTATCACCTCACGGCACGGGGGTGATTCAGCTTAGCGTCCAGAACGGAAAGGATATGGTCGCGAACCTGTGTTTCACTGCCCGAGGCGTCAATAATCTGAAAACGATCGGGATCGTTACGGGCCCTGTCCAGATATCCTTCCCGGACCCTTCGATGAAAGCTGAGATCTTCTTCCTCAAACCGGCTTTCACCGGTTTCCCGCTCGCCATTGCCGATGCCCTTCCAGGCGCGGGCAAGACCGACTTCGGGATCCAGATCCAGAAGCAGCGTCACATCTGGTAACACACCGTGGAATAAAAGGCCATGAAGCCGTTCAATCAGGTCCACATCGAGCCCCCGGGCATATCCCTGGTAAACCACGGTGGCATCAAAGAATCGATCCGATACCACAATATGCCCCTGGGACAGCGCCGGGAGGATCACGGCTTCCACGTGTTCCGCCCGGTCCGCAAAGTAGAGCAGCAGTTCCGCCGTGGGAGTCAGCCCCGTGGTCTGAGGATCCAGCAGGATGGATCGGATCTGTTCGCCACATCGGGTACCGCCCGGTTCCCGGGTCAGCGTGTAGGCAACCCCCCGGTCCTGGAGAAACGTATCGATGTACCCGAGCTGCGTGGTTTTGCCGCAGCCTTCAATGCCTTCGAGGGTGATGAACATTTCGGTTAGCCCGTTTGCCCGTAGGCCCGTGTGCCCGTTACCCGTTTGCCGGTTGTTCCGGGATCCAGGATTCAAGATGCAGGATGTATCCCGTGCTACAAGACCTGTATCCTGGATTCTGGATCTTGAATCCCGCATCTTCTCTTAGCCTTCCGATGTTCCCTTATAAAAATGCCTCCCGAGAACCCGGTGATAGGCCGTCCATGACTCCTCGGGATCCTGCGATGCCATGAATTCGCGAACGCCGTTTACTTTGGAGTCGATTTCATCAATGTAATGCAGCAACACGGCTTCAATGGTTTTCGGGGGTTCCGGAGATCCAAACTCCAGGGCCCCATGATGGCTGATCATCAGGTGTTTGAGAAGAACGGCCGTCTCTTCCGGGAAGCCATCGATGGCCGCAAGTTTCGACTCGATCATCTCCAGACCGATGGCAATATGACCCACCAGACGGCCTTCATCGCTATAATCGATATGGCTATGGTACGCGAATTCCCGAACCTTCCCGATATCATGGAGAACGGCGCCGGCCATCAGCAAATCCCGGTTGATGCCGCTGTAATGGCGGGCCATTTTATCCGCCAGGACGGCCATGGACAGGCAATGCTCCAGCAGGCCGCCCACATACGCATGATGCATCATCTTGGCGGCGGGGGCCCGCTTGAAGGCGCTTACAAAATCCCGATCGTCCCAGAATGCCCGGAGAAGGGCATGGATATCCGGATCATCGAGCCCGTCGGTCATCTGGACCAGCCGCTCAAACATCTGATCCACGTCGTGCCGTGTGGCCGGCAAAAAATCGCCGGGGTCGACACTGTCTGGAGCACATTTGACCATGGATCGGACGGTCGCCTGAAGGGCGCTCCGATATTCGGTCACCCGCGCCGAGACCTGTACAACGTCTCCGGAATCGGCCGCCGATGCGATCTTCTCCACATCATCCCAGACAACGCCGCTGATGGCGCCTGTCTTGTCCGTCAGGGTGACGGTCAGATAACTGTTGCCGTCTTTCTTCTGGCCCAGGTTTTTTTCCGCCAACACAAAAACATCGTCGACCGCATCCCCGGGTTTCAAGTCGCTGACATACTGCTGCTTCATACCTTATCCGTTTTGGTGGGATCCGTTGATCTTGGAGACGATAAACTCGGCAATTTTTTCCGCGGATCGTCCGAAGAGTTCCTCCATGGGCAACAGCTCCAGGTAGGCATCCTCCCAGGAAATACTGTTTTCATGCACGAGGTTCTGGATGTGCTCGTATTTCCCCCCCAGCGCTTTCACTTTGGCCGGCAGCGGGACATCCGGCCGGAATCCGATATTGAGCAGGAGCAAATACTCGATGATATTGGGCCGGTCCGGCGACGCGGAAATGGCGGGAATCACCAGAATGCTGCGATTGTCCTTTCGCCCCTTTCCGATATAGACGTTGCCCTGATGGACAATGATCCGCTTGGTTCCTTTTAATCGCCGGTCGGTCTCCACCCGGGATGGAATAGGCTCCAGAACACCTGCCTTGGAAAGCACTTCGATGGTGGTCTCTGCGGTGAGATCACCCAGCAGATTCAGGCCATCGATACGGTAAAGGATGGAGCCCTTGATCTCCCCGACCACGGCCTGGAGATTCTTGATGACCAGGACGTTCCGGTTGATCAGCTGGGATATGCTGATACCGTGGGCCTCCAGGGATTCAAATAGAACACCCTCGACTTTCTCTTCGATTCTGCTGGTTCCCACGGTGACCGTTTTAGCCTGGTGTTTGATCGCGTCCACGGGACGCGCCAGGCAGTTGATCGCCTCGCCCAGACAATGAAACAGACGGTCGAGCATGTTTCGTGCGGTGCCTTTGACTCCGAAATCGATTTCAAAGTCCGAAACCGGCAGCCGTCCCGCCAGATACTTTAGCAGCAGCGTCAGGTCCGATGCGGTTTCAACCCCCATCATACCGGGCAATTGGTTTTCCGATTTTACCCTTCGAAAGTCGTTGTAGAAACGGGCAATGGACTCTCGAAAGGTTTTTTCCAGTACAATCTCGAAAACATCCAGTCCCTGTCTCGAGAATTGTGCCACGGAATTTTCGATTCGCCGCCGATGCCGGTACAGAAAACCGGAGGTCTCGTTGATGGCCAATGCCGCATAGTATCCCCAGATATGACCGACCAGTGTGTTCAGAATCGGTGACAAGTGCTCACGGACCGCCGGTATGTAGAAGATATCTTCGGCATAGGGTTCAAATCGCAAATCGCCATCGTCGGCAATGACGACCGGCAGGGCCTTATGGGCCCGGAAGATGGCCGTATCCTTTACAATATCGCCGATGACAGTGCCCCGGGTTCCGGAGGCACAGACCAAAATCAGCGGCTCAGAGGACAGATCGATGTGTTTTTTGTCTTCCACGAAATCCGAAGAAATCGTTTTATAACAGAGCTCGCTGAGCTTGATGCGGATCTCATCGGCGGCCGCTTTATTGGGTCCGCTTCCCACCGCGGCCCAGTGGGTGCGCTGAACGGCAAGTCGCCGAGCGCTGGCGGCAATCTGGTTCTGCATATCGAGGATCGTGCGCATGTGATCGGGTATGGCCATGAGCCGCTGGATCTCCTCGGCGATAAATGCCGTGGGGCGACGCCCCTTGAGCTGGGACAGATACAGACCTAAAATGGCCCCGGCGATGATCTGCGAGTAAAACGCCTTGGTAGAGGCCACCGACATCTCGATATCTCTGCCGCTGCTCGTATACAGGGTGCCGTCGACCTTGAAGGTCAGGTCGGAGTCTCTCCGGTTGACAATCGCCAGGGTGCACGCGCCCCGCTCCCGGACCATATCGATGGCCTTGTTCGTGTCGGTAGTGGTCCCCGATTGGCTGATCGCGATGACCAGCGCATCCGCCATGGCATCGGTTTCTGGCCGGCCAAGTCGAAATCCCGACAATTCGGACGCCTTCAGGGCTTGGATCTGCAGCGTCGCATCATCCAGGTAGTAATTGAGGATGTCGGCACACGCCGATGCCGCCACCCCGGCCGTCCCTTGCCCAATGAAAAAAATTCTGCGGATCCGGCCATGAACGACCGCCTCCCGCAGCGGTTCCGGAAATACCGACGTGTCGAGATGGATGACCGGCTGGGGCGGGCTTTCGTCATTCTGTTTCCAACGATTCAGCAGTGTGCGTTCCACGGACCGCGGGGCCTCGCTGATCTCTTTTAAAAAATAGTGGGGATATCCCTGGCGATCGATATCCCGGGAGGTGATTTCGGTCCGTTTCACACTGTCTTGGTCAAAACGTATGGGCGTGCCATCATAGTAACAGGCGGTGATCGCCTCGGGGCGCACCTTGGTGTTCTGGTCGAGTATCAGGATCTGTCCCTGGGTCTGTCCGGACATGCCTTCGACCACCGTCTCGCCATCCATTTTGATAAACCGGGACGTCTCTTCCACAAACCCGTATACCTCCGAGGTGGCCATGAAGCGATCCCCGGCCAACCCGACGAAAATGGTCTGGCCACTGCCCTTCTGGGCCAGAAACAGCTTGCCGGGCGCAAGATCGGTATGCATGCTGATGGCATGGGACCCCTCGAAATCATTTACGGCAAGACGAAATGCGTCTTCCACCGATTCCCCGAGGCGGATGTGCTTTTCGATCTGAAGCGGAATCAATTTGGTATCCGTGGTAATATCCCGCGGGAAATGGATCCCCTCCGCTTCCAGGTTTTGCTTCAGCTCCATGTAATTGTCGATATCCCCGTTGAGGCAGACATGGATGACCCCGTCCCGGTCGGATCCGTTTCCGCCGCTATGGTTGTCCACGGGGTGACAGTTGGCTTCGTTGATGGCACCGACCGATGCCCATCGGGTATGGCAGAGCAACGTGGCATTCCTTCGGGGAACCGACAGGAGCAGGTGCAGGATGCGATCTTCTCGAATTTGATCCCTCAGAAAACGGGGATTGTCTCCGAGACTGCCGATCTCGGCGGCGACCTTGTACGCCAAGGCCACCGAGTAGCCGCGCATCCCGTTTTCTTTGAACTCCCGGATGCCGATGCTGCCGTTGACCAGCACATCCCGCTGCATCCGTTCGCTCAGGATATCCCCTTGGTTCTCCCGGTCGACAGCCGCCCGGAATTGGTCGTAGGCAGAAGGACCCAGTACCAGCATCAGGGAAAGGCCCGCCGAATCCCTGCCGCGCACTTCCAATCGTTCGATGCTGTTCAGAACGGTATTGATCTGTCGCAGAAAGGGCCGGGTCTCCGGATTCTCGGAAGCTCCGCCGGAATCCATGAGCCGTTCTATTTTAGCGATATTTCCGATGATTTCCGAATGGATGCACCAGTAGGCATCTTTTAGCATGTCTATGCGTGACGACAGGGTATCCACGGTCGGAACGTCGAGCCGACCGATATCCGCCGCCAGACGTGGTTCTTCACCCTCGCAGATCCGTCGGATCCGATCGGCCGCATCACGGAGTTTGGATTGAAGACCCGTGTCGGAATAGATCTCCTGAAACGGTCCCTCGCGTTTCAAGGCCACAATGGACGCCAGCAATCCGGAAACGGTTTCCGTGCCGCCAAGGTAGCCGCTGTCCAGGGCGAGGCCCTTGTCCTGGCATTGCTCAAAGCCACACGCCTCGATCCGGGTCAATGTGGATTCAATCGGGGCCAGGTCCGTTCTCTCCGCCCCCGGTCCGCTCCCCTTGACGGCCACCAGGCCCGCCAGACCGCAACACAGTGTTGCCCGGCGGCAGGGAAACAATACGATCGACCTCTTCGGAACGGAAGAGATGGACCGGCCGATATACACCGAGAAGAAAAGTCTCCGTTGCAGCGTGAAAAAGATCCGCAACACCACCCGCATCACTCGGCCGGCAGCAGGGAAACGCCATCGGTGCGCCCTATTCAAAGGGGAATATGGTTCCATTGGTCTGCCCATGATCCTATTCCTGCCCGTTTACCGGAGTCACAAAACCGCTATATCCGTTGGTACAATTCCCGGATGCGCTCCCGCGGCATCTGGTCCCGCCAGTCCGGTCCGAGCGCATTTTCCCACAGCGGCTCCAAAACCAGAGCCACATCCACCATTTTCTCCACACCCCGGCTGTCCAGATCCGACACCAGGCCGCGCGGCAAAGAGATCTGCTGCCGTTCCAGCATACGCCGGAACTCGGATACCCCCTCCGGGTAGAATTCTTCCAGGACATCAAATGCAATGCAGTTGCCGATGCCATGGTGCACGCCGAGAACATAGGAAAGCCCATAGGACAGGGCATGGCAGATCCCCACCTGGGAGTAGGCGATGCTCATGCCGCCAAGATAGGATGCCATCATCAGCTTGTCATCGGCATCCGATGGTTCTTCGAGAAACACCTCCCGACACATGGCCATGGCTTTCTCTCCAAAGGCCTCGCTAAAGGCGTTCAGAAAGGTACCCCACAGGGATTCCACACAATGGATATAACAATCCATTCCTGTGTAAAAGCGCTGATCCGTGGGCGCGCCCGCCGTAAGCTCCGGATCCAGGACAACCTGGTCAAAGACGGTAAAATCCGAATTGATGCCGAGTTTTTTCTCCGGCCCGGTCAGCACCGTTGTCCGGGACACCTCGGCTCCGGTTCCGGAAAGGGTCGGAATGCCGACGTGATACACGGCCGGATTCCGGATCAGATCCCATCCCTGGTAATCTGCCGAAGAGCCCGGATTGGTCAGCATCAGGGACACGGCTTTGGCCAAATCCATGGTGCTGCCCCCGCCGATACCGATAACCCCGGAGGGTCGGCCGGGATGCGCCTGGACTTGCGCGGTCAGCGTATCCACATAGGTGGTCTTCGGTTCGTCGTCCACATTCACCCACAACAGGAGGTCTGGATCCGACACGGGCAGCCGTCTCGGCCATTCACGGTCCTGGAAGACATCATCCACAAGGAACGTCATGAACTGATCCGGCTCACCCCGTTGAGTTTCCAAGATATCGCCAAGCTGGTTCACACATCCCCTGCCAAAAACCACCCTGGGAACCACTTTAAAGTTGCGATACATCGATTGTCTTCCTTTTCTGCGGCGGCAAATCCGGGTGACCGGTCTCCGCCGCCAATGGATACATGTTAAAACTGCTTGAGGACACGGATCATCCGTTCGATCCGGTCCGAGACATCCGACTTCGACCAGGACAGCTTGATCTGCATGGAAATGGTCCGCTCCATTATGGCGTCCGACGCCGGTAACGCGACGGCCCCATAATCCGGAAAATGGTCGTACAGGGCCGCAGGCATAGTGGCGGCGGTTTGCATGGCCTTCAAGTGATGCCACTGTCTGAGGTAATGCCAGTTATTGTCATACCAGTAAAAGCAACCGTCCACCCCGGCTTTTGCGAGCTGGGACGTGGCTTTCCGGGCGGTGTCCCGATCCGGGAGAAAGAAAGACAGGAACGTGGCGGAATCTCCGTCGCGATCCGGAATCTCCCGAAATTCAATACTGGAAAGATGGGTCAAACCGTCGCGAATGGCGTTTTTGTGCTGCCGTTGAATTGCGAGAATCCGTTCCAGTTTGCGGAGTTGGGCCACTCCCACGGCGGCGTTGAGTTCGCTGATCCGGTAATTGGCACCCAGAATGGGATGCCCCTCGAGCCCCCGATCACTGCCGATATGATCATGGCCGTGGTCGGCGAAGCTGTCTGCTTTTCGATAGAGCTCCCCGTCGTCTGTGACAATGGCGCCCCCTTCCCCACAGGTGATGGTTTTCACCGGATCGAAAGAAAAACAGCCCATGCTTCCAAACGTGCCGACCGGCTTGCCTTGATAGGTGGCACCGAGGGCCTGGCAGGCATCTTCGATCAGCATCACGTTGTTGTCCCGACACACATCCACAAGCCCGTCGATCCGCGCCATGGCGCCGCACATATGCACCGGCATCACGGCGCGCGTGCGCGGAGAGAGTTTTGATGCAACCGATTCCGGTGACAGGCACAGGGTGCGGTCGATGTCGGCAAATACCGGAACCGCACCGGCCATCAGAACCCCTTCAACCGTCGCAATAAAGGTAAACGGCGGTACAATGACCTCGTCGCCGGCACCGATCCCGCAGGCCGCCAGGGCGATGCTGGCGGCAGCCGTGCCGCTGGAGCACAGGTGGCAGTGAGCCGTGCCAAGATACCGGGCAAGCTCCGTCTCGAAGGTTTTCGCCTTCCAATGGCCGTTGCGGGCGCCATCAAAACCGTAACGGAACAGGACTCCCGTGTCCAAAACATCCTGGACTTCCTTTTTTTCTTCGTCTCCAAACACTTCAAATCCGGGCATGTGTGACTCCTTTACCAGAAAATCTACCAATTTTGGCCACGTCAGGCTCCTGGGGCGTCGCGGCGATCCACAGGTTCGTCTGGGGAGGCATCCAGCCCCGGATTCCGATGGGGTGTCCCCACGATGTCGGGGCGTTATCCGGCAGGGGTCGACGCCGACGGTTTCCGGGAAATGTCAATGCCGTTGAAATACCGCCGAATGGCCATTCGGGCATACTCGGCCGCCCGCGTTCCGATATATTTTTCGTGGGCAACAACCACGGACACGGCCAACTGACGCCCCGCTCCCGGCTCTCGGGCAAATCCGACAAACCAATCGATCCGGGTATCATGGACGCGGTTGTTGATGGAGCCTGTTTTGCCCCCGATGGTCAGTTTCGAAAGAATCTTATCCCTGCGCTGTTGCCGGAACACCTTGCGCGATGTGCCGTAGCGGACCGTGGCCGTCATGAGATCCATCATCTCCCGTGAGACGTCCGGGGGAGCCACCTGGCGTATCTTTGTCGGACGGCTCTTGTATATCACCCTTCCGCTTTTGTCTGTCACCCGCGCGACGACCGTGGGTTCCATAAGCGCGCCGTCGTTGGCGATCACGGCGGCCATCATGGCGCCATGAACGATAGAGATTCGGGTATCCCGGTTAAAACCGGAGGCCAACTCGGCCCATTGATAGGGCTCATTGCCGATCTGGAAGGAACTGTTCTCCAGCGGAATCTCAAACGGGATCTCCCGGTTGAATCCAAATCCATCCGCATATTTGATCAGCAGATCCCGTCCCAGATAGTGGATGCCGATTTTGCCGAACACCGGGTTAATGGATTGGGCAAAGGACTTTTCCAGGGTCGTTCGGATGGTCCAGCGGTTCGTCTTATCCTTGAGCTGGGATTTGTACAGGGTATGTTTTCGCCCGTTGAACGTCAGCGTCGATCTGGGTGAGAGTCCGCACGCATCGATGACGGCGGCGGCGGTGACGATTTTGAAAACGCTCGCCGCTGGGAAGAGTCGCTCTGTACACAGATTCTCGGAACCGCGGGTTTTGTCGTATCCGACCATGGAGATGATCCCGCCGGAAGCCGGATCCATGGCGACAATCCCGATGTATTTTGATGTGGATGGATTCAGCTTTCCGATCAGATACCGCTGTAAGAACATATTCAGGCTGGTATCGATGGCCACCGGGCGGTCACCCAGAAATGCATCCAGGCGGTTCTCTTCCAGATTCAGCCATGTACCGCTGTTCAAACCGGTTTGAATCGTGCGTTTGTCGATTGCCGGGGTACGATCCGGATCCGACGGGCCCGGACCGATATCCGGTGCGTGGGCGCCGCTGCCGAAGGGGATGCGCCAGGGAGGGGGTGCCAGTTTCCAGACGAGCACGGAAACGGCAATAACAGATGCCAGACACAACACCAGGTACCGGGGCCGACGACGACCGGCGTCCATCTTTCGCAATTGCGCCTGATAGGCCCGCCAGTTGGGTCTGCCCGAATGGCGTCCCGTGTGTCTACCCGATCCGGTTCCGATGCTCATATGCTGTTGGCAGGGTCCTTTGTAATGACCTGTTGATGCGTGCCGGGCGTTTCCCGGACGGTTTATTTTATGGCCGTACCCGGATCCATGGCGCGATCAACGGTGATCAGGCTGAGATCGTCGTCTCCCACGGCCGCCAGAACCATTCCATTGGAACGTGTTCCCATCAGTTTCGCCGGTTTTAGATTGGCCACCACGACCACTTGCTTGCCCTTGAGATCTTCGGGCTCATAGCTGCCGGAGATGCCCGCTACGATGGTTCGCCGCTCTCCCATCTCGACCTCGAGTTTCAGGAGTTTTTTGGCCCGGGGTATCGGTTCGGCACGGACGACGGTCGCCACCCGGAGATCCATCCGCTGGAGCGTCTCCATGTCGATTTCCGGCTTAATCTCCAACGGATCCGCGGAACCGACCCGGCCGGGTTCTCGAGCCGCCTCCGACGGTGGCTCGATTCTGGGGAACAGGGCCACGCCTTTGGGGATGTGGGTGCCGGCCGAAAGGCCTCCCCACAGGGCAAGGCGGTCCATTCGGAAAAACGGCGCATCCGGATCCTGTCCCAGGTGCTGCTGCATCTTCCCGGCGGTTCCGGGCATGACCGGATAGATCAGGCCGGAAACAATGCGAAGCCCTTCCAGCAGATTGTACATGACAAATTCCAGCTCCCCGCGGGCGGCCGGCTGCTTGGCCAATTCCCAGGGCGCGGTGATATCCACGTATTTATTCATCTGGCCGATAAACGCCCACACCGCCATCAGGGCTTTATGGAACTCGAAGCGGTCCATGGCATGTCCATATTGCTCCAGGGCCGTTGCAGCATCCTGTTTCAAACTGAATTTCGAATCCGCTCCGGCGCCTTCAGGTGGCTGCGGCACAACGCCATCAAAATATTTCCGAGCCATGGCAATGACCCGGGAGAACAGGTTTCCCAGATCGTTGGCAAGATCGGCGTTGATCCGTCCCACGAGGGCCTCTTCGCTAAAACTCGAATCGAGTCCGAACACCATATCCCGCATCAAAAAGAACCGAAATGCGTCAAGACCGTATTTATTTTTCAGTTCCAGCGGTTCGACAACGTTTCCCAGGCTTTTGGACATTTTGCTCTCGGCCACATTCCAGTATCCGTGAACGTTGAGGTGGTTGTAAAGGGGGATGCCGGCGGCCTTGAGCATGATGGGCCAGTAAATCCCATGGGGTTTGAGAATATCTTTGGCGACAATATGCTGGGCCGCAGGCCAGAACCGGTCGTAGCGGTCACCGGTAGGATATCCCAGGGCCGAGACATAGTTGATCAGGGCGTCAAACCATACATAAGTGACATAGTTCTCATCGAAGGGAAGCGTGATCCCCCACTGAAGACGGGATTTGGGTCGTGAAATGCACAGATCTTCGAGGGGTTCCCGGAGAAACGCAAGCACTTCATTCTTGTAACGCTCGGGACGTATAAATTCCGGATGCTGTTGGATATGGTCAATGAGCCAGTCCTGATATCGACTCATTCTGAAAAAATAGTTCGATTCCTTGATGGTTTCCGGAGCCACCTCATGATCCGGGCATTTACCATCCACCAGCTCACGCTCCGTGTAAAAACGCTCGCATCCGAAGCAGTACAGCCCTTCGTACTCGCTAAAGTAGATATCTCCGGCATCATAAATCCGCTGGAGTATCGCTTTTACAACGGCTTTATGGGATGGGTCGGTGGTCCGGATAAACTGATCGTAGTGAATCCGGAGTTCCGGCCAGAGATTTTTAAAGAGGCCGCTGATCCGGTCCACATAGTCCCGGGGGGTCATCCCTTCCTTTTGGGCGGCCTGGACGATTTTATCCCCGTGCTCATCGGTACCGGTCAAAAAATACGTGTCGTCTCCCTTCATGCGGTGAAACCTGGAGACGACATCGGCTAGAATCGTCGTGTACGCGTGCCCCAGATGGGGCCTCGCGTTCACGTAGTATATCGGTGTGGTGATATAAAACCTTCCGCTCATTTCCGGGGATTCTCCTTGGAAATCGTAAACTGGTTCAGCCCTTTTTCGACGATGTTTCCGTTTTCGAGCTTGATGGATACGCGGCTGCAGATGACGTTGAGGCGGACAATTTTCCCGGCGCCCTCGCCGGTCTCGACCAGCGTTCCCACCCGGGGATAGTCTTCCTTCAACTTCTGATAGGTCGCATTCTCATAATTCAGGCAGCACATGAGCCGACCGCACAAACCGGAAATCTTGGTCGGATTCAGCGACAGATTCTGCTCCTTGGCCATGCGGATGGAGACCGGCTCAAATTTATCGATGAAGGTCGAACAGCACAACACCCGGCCGCAGCGACCGATGCCGCCGCACATTTTCGCCTGATTCCGGATACCGACCTGACGCATTTCAATGCGGGTCCGAAACCGCTTGACCAGCATTTTTACGAGTTGTCGAAAGTCGACACGCCCCTTGGCGGTGAAAATAAAGGTCAGCCGGCTGGCATCAAATGTACTTTCCACGGAAAACAGGTTAATCTCGAGACTGAGTTCCCGGATACAGTCGAGACAATACTCATGGGCAACGGCCTCTGTCCGTTGGTTCTTTTCCTGTTGTTTGAAATCCTGTTCCGTGGCCAGCCGATAGACCTTCTTCTGGGGGCGATGGTCTGCGGTGTCGTCCAGAGACCGTGGTGGAATCGCAACGATACCGAAACCGAGTCCTTTCTCGGTCTCTACAATCACACGATCCTCCGGCTTCAGCACAAAGGCACCGGGATCGAAGTCATATATTTTACCTGTCGGTTTGAACCGAATACCAACCACCTTTGTCATGGATCTCTTATCCTGTCCGGGTTCCTTTCCCTGAGGTTCGGATCCCTAATCGTCTGTTGCACGGGTCAGCTCCAAGGCCAGCACCTCCAGGGTGATTCTGGGGTTGGTGTTGGCCCGAAGCTGTTGCTGGGCGGTTTCAATGGCTGCCATTTTGCGCGCTACCGCACCGGGGGTCTGCCGGCCTGCGGCGACCTTGATGTGTTCCGCCATGTCGCTGTTGACAATCCGCTCGGGGTCATAGGGCCACACAGCAACATCCCGAAACCAAGTTTTCATAATTTCAAGGCTATCGTCAATGGTATCTTTGTCTTCGGAAAGCTGCCGGGCAAAGGCCAAGCTCCGCGCCATCGAGGGGGACGCCAAAGATTCCAGTTGCTCGACCAGCCATCGCCGCCGTCGAAGCCACCCCTTTCGGTGCATCGCCAGGGCCTTTGTGACGCTTCCCAATGACATGGCAACCAAAATGGCCGCTTCCGAGCTGTCCACCCCGGCGTGTTCCATGAGCAGAGCCGTTAACGTCTCCATGGATATCGGCCGGAAGGCGACGTGCTGGCATCTGGAAACGATGGTGGGCAGCAGGTCCTGAGTTCCCGAAGCGGTCAATATGAGCAGTGTCTGGGCCGGTGGCTCTTCGAGGGTTTTCAACAGTGCGTTCCCTGCCTCCGGCGTCATGGTGTGCGCCTGTGGCACAATGGCGATCCGATATGCCGCCTCATAGGGCTTCATGGCCAACACGTGCACAAGCTCGCGAATTTGCTCGATTCGGATCAACGACCCTTTTGGCGTGACATGTACCACATCCGGATGGGTGTGGCCGGCGATTTTCCTGCACGGGACGCAAATCCCGCAGGCATCCACCGACCCACGCGTGTCCTGCGTGGAAGATAGGCGTTCAGAGGATAGAGACGTGCAGTTGCAGGCCATGGCAAAGGCCACGGCCGCTGTCCGTTTACCCACGCCCTCCAAGCCGGTAAACAGGAAGGCGTGGGGAATGTTTCCCTGTATGAGGAACCCTGTTAACAGCCGAACCGCCCGCTGTTGATCCCTTATCGATCCAAATCCAGGCACAACTCTAATAGTTGACCCGTTCTCGTAATTCCTTTCCTGACTTAAAAAAGGGCAATCGCTTCGGCTTGATCAGCACCTTCTCCCCGGTCTTCGGATTTCTTCCGATGTAACTCCGATAGTTCTTCACATAGAAGCTGCACAAGCCTCGGATCTCGACACGTTTGCCGCGTGCCATGGCACTGGCCATATCGTCAAAAAAAATCTGCACGACCTTCGCCGCTTTGGTCTTGGATATGCCGGCCTCCTCCTTCATGGCGGCGATGAGTTCAAGTTTGTTCATATGCCCTCCTAATCTGACCGGAAGCCGGCCGGGTAAGCGTTCAAAACCCGGTGTTCGCAATGCCCATAGGATGAGTTTATACAACAAAACTTTTTTGAAAGTCAAGTAGTTATGCCAAAACCCGGGGAAGGATCTCAATGTCTTCCTCCCGGACCTCGACCCCGGCATATTGACCCAGCGCCTCAATGTGCACCAGAACCCGTCCCCTTCCATGATAGCGTACGAAGGACCCCCGTACGCCGACAAACGGACCGGCCACGACCAGAACCGGATCGCCTTTACGAAATCGGGTGCCGGTATTCACCGGTTGATCCGTGGCCACCATAATCTTCAGCGAGTCGACCGTCTCGTCGGAGACCGGAACAGGGCTCTCTTTTGTGCCGATCAGTTTCACCGCACCGGCCGTTTTCACGATTTCCAGATGTTCGCTGGGATTCAGATCGGTTTTGACGAACACATAGCCCGGAAACAGCGGAATCCGAATCATCGCCTTTCGATCCCGGCGGCGGCTCCGTACCTTGATCTTGGGCAGAAACACCTCGAAAGATTTTTTTATCAGCCCGTCGTTGGCGACATTCTCGAATCGGCTTTTGGTATGCAGCACGTACCAGTTTCGTTCAAGTTTGACCATGTTTTCCGATACACCCTCTCTGTCGGTTGCCATATCTGCGTTCACCCGGCAGGGGAACGGCCCGGGGACCGGATGGTTTCCAGGACGCCCTGCGCGGTTCGCGGCGCGTCACATCGGATCACTCATGGGTTGGGTGGGCCCGCCGGATCACCTGTAACTGTTTCATGTGCCTTTCTGCATAGGCCAGGATATCGTCCATATCGTTTTGACGATGCAGGTAGTCCCAATACTGGCGGATGCTGTCCCCCAAGTCACGGCGCGGCTCCCATCCGAGGCCTTTCAGCCGTTGAATGTCGGAAACGATGTGGCGTGTGTCCCCGTACCGGTAATATCCGGCAACAAGGGGGGGCAGGGACTTGCCTGTAATGTCCTCCATGGTATCGTAAAAACCGCTTACGGTCCATGGTTTGCCGCCACCCACATTGAACATGCGGTCATCGGAATCCCGGTTTTCCAAAACCAGAATGTTGGCATCGACGACATCGCCGATGTTGATAAAATCGCGCACCTGTTGCCCATCTTCGTAAATGATGGGGGGACGATCGAACATCAGCGACAGGGCAAATATACGCATGGCACCGGAGTAGGCATTATAAAAGGACTGCCGGGGACCCTGCACAATGGAATAACGCATCACGGTGGTCGGTATGCTGTATCGTTTCCCGAGTTGCAGGGCGATCTGCTCCTGGGAAAACTTGGAAATCGCGTATTGATTGCATGGGTTGGTCACCTGTTCATCGGAAGGCATCCATCTAAGAATCCCGTGACATGTCGGGCAGCGATGATCCCAGTCACCCCTGGAAAGTTGCGCCTCGAGCCGGATGTCGGGATAAACAAATCGGCCATCCCGGGCATGACACCGCGGACACTGGTAACGCCCCTCCCCCATGACGGCCTGACTGGCGGCCACAATCACTTTTTCCACGGTGGCCTGTGAAGCGTTTTCCACCAGCACCTCGTAGAGCAATGCCGTGGACACCGTGTTGACGTGAAAAAACGTCGAAAAGTCCGTCAGGTAGTCCTGATAGGCGGCCAGGTGATAGACCGCATGCACACCCTTCAGAGCCTTCTCCCAGGTGTCCTTATCCCGGACATCACCCAGCATGAACTCGGCATCCGGATTGAGATAGTCGGGCATTCCCCTGGGGTGCACCGTGGTCTGAAGGTTATCCAGGATACGGACGGAATAGCCCCGATCAATCAGGGCGTCGGCTGTATGGGATCCGATAAATCCAGCCCCACCGGTAATCAAGACACGCAATGGTCTTCTCCTTGGTTCTCAGACGATTCCCATTACTTGCTGGGATAGGATCGGTCGTCAAAAATCACCTTGCTGCCGCTATCCTCCATCATAAACGGCAATTCCCGGTAATCTGTCAATGCCTCGAAAACCGCGTTCTGACGCTCCCGTGGAACGATCAATAGCAGGAATCCCCCACCGCCGGCACCGGCAACCTTTCCGGCCAGGGCTCCGGCCGATGACGCACGTTCATACATGTCGTTAATCTGGGGATTGGAGATCCCGGATGCCATGCCCTGCTTCAATTGCCAGTTTTCCGTCATCAAGGCGCCACAACCGGGAATATCCCCCTCACGCATGTGCTCGATAAACGGGTCCACCAGGTCGACCATGCGGCACATGCCTTCGAATTTGTCCTGGGCCGCCAGATTTGATTTTTGCCGGCTGAGGATCGAATCGGCGCTCCGGGTCAGTCCCGTGTAGTAGAGCAGCAGCGATGAGGCGAATTTGCGTTTCTGGGCATTGCCCATCTGAACGGGGGTTCGGGCGGTGATATCGCCTTTGGAAAAGGTAAACTTGTTGATGCCTCCGTAGGCAGCGGCATACTGGTCCTGACGACCGATGGGTTTCCCGAGGATGTCGATTTCGATCCGGCAGGCCTCCCTGGCCAGTTGTTCCGCCGTGACCAGTGTATTCTGATAGGCATACAAGGCATGGAGCAAGGCCACGGTAATGGAGCTGGAACTGCCCAATCCGGATCCGGATGAGGGGATGTCCGCCAAGGTGGTGATTTCAATCCCTTTCTCCACTCCGGTAATGCTCATGGCTTCGCGTACAAGGTCATGTTGAATCGCCCCCACATGGTCCACGCACTCCTTCTTGGAATAGTTGATATAAATCATTTCATCAAAACGCGCTTTGACAATGGCGTAGACGTACTTGTCGATGGCCGTGGAGACGACCATGCCGTCCCGACGGTCGTAGAAATTTTTCATGTCGGAGCCGCCACCGACGAAGCTGATACGAAGGGGTGTCTTTACAATAATCATATGGCATTCCTTATCTGAACCGGATTGACGCGGGGACACAAAGGCATCTCCGACAGGCCTCCGACCGGCCGCGTTCACGGATCCATCCCCACGCCGGGGTATCCATAAGGGGATGTTTTATCAACTCGGCATGGGGGAATCAATACGCTGTGTATTATTGGGGCAGCCCCACCCCGCTGGTGATGCCGCCGATACCGGTCAGATTGATCTCGAAGGTCACGCCGGGGGCTTCGGCCTCCTCCACGTAGCGGACCACGATGGACCAGCACTGGGCGCGGTAACGAATCCCAAGCCCCGTCTTGATGTTGGTGGCGTCGAGCAGGTTCTGTTCATACTCGGCCAGCACCGCAATCCGGTCAAGCAACGGCACCAGTAATTCGGTGGTCAGGGTTTCCGCTTCATCACGGGCGTACAGATATTGCAGATAGAGCCGGTCGCCCCGCCGGGTCTGTGCGGTTGCCGTCAGATCGTGCCCGGTAAAACCTTTCCCATAAACGGAGAACTGCGTGTTGGACCGTAAGGATAAATAATCCGTCAGATTGAGTTCCAGCAGGGTGTCGATGGGCGAAAAGGGCTCCGGGTCCCCGGAGTAGCCTTTGTTGATGTCGTATATCTGGGTAAATTGCAACCGCATGACATCCGTGTAAAGAAAATCCGGGGAGGCGTTCGTTAATTTGGTCTGGGAACGGCTCCGGCTGGTCAGGGTGTTCGTCCACGCATAGGTAATCTGATTGGCCTTTTCGATCCGGTCAATGCTGTCAAAGAAGGGGAGATCCCCTTGGTCCTGATCCGGTACGTAATCATAAACGGCCTGGAACCGGGCCAGGTGCCGCAGCCGATCGGTGCGTCGGATTCGGACCGGATATACCCGTGCGATATCCGTGGAAGCATCCAATCGAAAGTCGAATGACTCCCGGTGGAACGCGCTGTTTCTTTCCGGCGTCCCGGGTGCGTACTCATTTACATACCAGGCGGTTTCTCGAAGACCGACCGAAGGCTCGATCGTCATGATATTCTTCAACCGAAACGGGGTGTAGAATCTTGGAAACAGGTCAATCCGCTGGCCGCGGTCCCCGGATTGGCGGTAAAAGTTGTTGAAACTGGATTGAAAATCCCAATAGATCGACTGTCGGAAAATCGGTTGTCGCGATCCGTCGAAAAGGACAAAGGGCAGTCGCTGGAGGGTATCATCCGGTTGATCCAGGGCCCGCAGTCGGGAATCCTCGTTCCATCGAAGTTCCGCATTGAGACTGTATCTCGGCCAGACGCGGTTGACATTGAGCTGATTGGTCCGTACAGGATTGGTGAAATCGTTGATATCGCGATTGAACGTGTCCCGGAAAAAAGACCGGGTGTCCTCGAAACCGCTGTAACCGGATTTGAACTCCTGAAGGTAATCCTGATCGCTGACCACATCCAGGTCGAGCCGGCCGCGGAACTTTCCCGGCAGGGGCTGATTGTGCTTCATCCGGAACCAATACCGGTCGGAATTGGGTCGGAGCACATCGTCGTCCGTGTATCCCCACCGTTGGCTGTTGTCGCCCACACCGTCATCCACCCGGCGGTCATCCAGGTAATCCAGCATCACCGTGCCAAAGGTCCGCGGAGATAACACATAACGATATTCGCCACCGATTTTAAACCCCCGCTCGGTCATGTAGTCCCCGTAAAAGGTGGCATCCATATTGTCCCGAATGGCCCAGAAATGCGGTACGGCCAATTGATAGCCCTTCCGCTCCGAGATTCCGAACTGGGGCGTCAAAAAACCGCTCTGGCGGGCGATTTTCACTGGAAACACCATATACGGGGCCCACAACAGGGGAACATTGCGCACCCGGAACAGGGCATGACGGACCTTGCCGTAACCTTCCAACGTCACGTTGAGTTTCCGACCGGTGATTTTCCAGGCCGGGGGATCCCCGTCGCACGTGGTGGCGGAGGCCCGTTGTGCGGCGTAGGTGGCCGGTCCGGTTTTCTCGATTTTTTGACCGCGGATGATAAAATGCTGCTGGGAAAAAAAGATGCTGGCATCAAAGAGCGTGCCGATTTCCCGGTTCAGGTCCATGGTCACCCGTGATGCCCTCAGGACATCGTCCCCTGAAGCCATGGTGACATTGCCCAGTGCATCGATGGTCATCTGACGATGGTCGAAACGGATCTCGTCCGCCGAGACCTTCAAGGATCCCTTGGAGACAATGACATTTCCTCTGGCGACGTAGCTGTCGACGCTCTCATCGTATTGAATTTCGTCGGCCAAAAGGTTCCACGGCCGAGTTTCGTCGGAGGCCTCCAGAAGTTGGTCTGCGGCGCCGCCGCTGGACGGAAAGGATAGGAGCATCACGCCCAGAATAAGCATCGTCCGGGACCACAGGCCCCGGGGCAAACACATTTTTCCAAAAGGGAACAGAGAACAGAATCGATACGGATGGAAACGAAGCAACGCGGATATGGGATTCCAGAACTTCAACCGTTTCGGCGTCCCCAGGTTGTGGCTGACCAGATAGTGGATCGGTGATCCAAGGGGTGCTGTTGCGGTGTCGCTATCTTGTTGGGGCGAACACCCACATGGAACCCACCGGTCATTCGGGCTAACACATTGAATCCGAATAAAATTTTATTATTTTTGAATGATCCGGCGCGAAAAGTCAACAGCGTCACGTCGGTGACAGGCAGGTCACGGTTGCATGGATCCCGAAAAGGGTTGTATAGCAGTTGTCGTATATATGTTCCGATTGAACTTAGGGGTCCGGGGTCTGGATTTTTCACTGCAAGATGAATCTTACGGATACGGGGGGCGCCCCCGGCTTGGGGAGCGCCATGACAGAACCGCGTTTCAAGCAAAGGACGACTCAACACGATGCACATGCTACTGACAAACGACGATGGGATTTATGCCGAAGGGCTGAACGCACTCTACAGACGATGCTCCGATCACCATGCGGTCACCGTCATTGCCCCGGACCGCGAACGCAGCGCAGTGGGCCACGGCATTACCCTGCACGAGCCGCTCCGGGCGGTTCCGGTGCAGCTAAATGGGGGTATGCCCGGCTATGCGGTCAGCGGAACGCCGGCCGATTGCATCAAACTGGCCATCCTCGAAATTTTAAAAACCCGACCCGATATCGTCATCTCCGGGATTAATCCGGGTGCCAACGTGGGCGTGAACATCAACTACTCGGGAACCGTCTGCGCCGCCAAAGAGGCTGCCGTGTACGGCATACCGGCCATCGCCGTATCCATGCCCGGGCCCGAGGTCACGCACTATGACGAAGCGGCCCGGTTCGTTCTGAGGCTCGTGGAACAGGTGTCCCGGAACGGTCTCCCCGGCGGAACGTTTTTAAATGTCAATGTTCCGGATCTGCCCCTGGAAGAAACGGCCGGGGTTCGCATCAGCCGACACGGAACGGAACTCTTTTCAGAGTACGTCGATAAACGGGTGGATCCGAGAAATCACGCCTATTATTGGCAGGGTTGCGACTCCCTCCTCGGACACCCGGACCCGTCTGTCGATGAGACCGCCCTGAACCGCAATTACATTTCCATCACCCCGATCAAGTGCGATACCACCGATTATGAGGCCATACCGGTACTGAAGGATTGGGATCTGTAGCCGCAGCGCCTGTGGCCGCATTACCCGATGGTCCATCCGGAATCGCTAAACAGTTCGCCACAATGCCGTTCCGATTGAGAGACAGTAAACGCATGTCAGCATACCGGAGTCATCGGTATCGGTATCGACTTCAACGATAACCGACCTGTTCCGATTCCGATACCGATATCGACCCCGACCCCGAGTATCTACGGGTGCGGATTCTCTCGACACGGTAGTGTGTCGACAGAAACACGTTTTACTTGAACGGAACAAATATTGGGCAATTGCCATAAACGTTGGTTCAAAAAAGCAAAACACCGACGCCCGTATCCGAAACAGGTCGGATACGGGCGTCGGTGTCTCCCCGGATGAGGGTCATGGGCCGTCCGGCGGACCCTTTTCAGTCCGCCATGGCACCCCCCGAGCCTAGGTTTTTTGCTTTGAATGCTCTAAGGATGCGCGAATAAACTCCCGGAATAACGGATGCGGATGTCGGGGCCTCGATTTGAACTCCGGGTGAAACTGGCAGCCGAGAAACCACGGATGATCTTTTAGCTCGACAATTTCCACCAGCTCTCCGCTGGGCGACACGCCACTGAAGATCAAACCATGCTGTTCGAGCCTTGCTTTGTAGTCGTTGTTGAACTCGTAGCGATGCCGATGGCGTTCGGAGATGTCGCCGGTCCCATAGGCAGAATCCGCTTTTGTCCCCGGCGTCAATCGGCAGGGATAGGCCCCAAGCCGCATGGTGCCGCCCTTGTCCGTCATCGCGTCCCGGTGCTCCACCCTGCCGGTTTTATCGTCATACCATTCGGTCATGAGATAAATCACCGGATGGGGCGTTGCGGGGTCGAATTCTGAGCTGTGCGCATTTTCGAGCCCGGCCACGTGCCGCGCGAACTCAATCACGGCGATCTGCATACCGAGACAGATGCCAAAATAGGGAACACCATGCTCCCGGGCAAAACGGGCCGCGCAGATTTTCCCTTCCACGCCCCGTGAGCCGAAACCACCCGGAACAAGTATGCCATCTGCCTCGAGCAGCTTTTCACTGCATGTATTGGCGTCCACTGTTTCGGAATCGACAAATATAAGATCCACCCGGCTGTTGTTCGGAATACCGCCATGGCCCAGGGCTTCGTTAAGACTTTTGTAGGATTCGGTGAGATCCGTGTACTTTCCGACGATGGCAATGGTGGTGGTATGGGCCGGCGCTTTGATTTTCTCGACCAGTTCCTCCCATTCATCCAGTACCGGTTTCCGCGTCCAGATATTCAGCAGCTCGACGATCTTCTCATCGAGCCCCTCATGGTGAAAAATCAGCGGCACTTCATAGATGCAATCCACATCTTTGGCGGTAATCACCGCATCCACGCCGACGTTGCAGAAAAGTGCAATTTTGGATTTGATATCTTGGGAAAGATACCGGTCGGTGCGGCACAGGAGGATGTCGGGCTGGATGCCGATACTCCTCAGTTCCTTGACGCTGTGCTGCGTCGGCTTTGTCTTCAACTCCCCTGCGGTACCGATGAACGGTACCAGGGTTAAATGGATATAGATGGAGTTTTCCTTACCGACATCGGTGCGAAACTGGCGAATCGCCTCGAGGAACGGGAGACTTTCAATGTCCCCGATGGTGCCCCCGATTTCCACAATGACGACGTCGACACCATTGGCCGCCAGTTTGATGCTGTTCTTGATTTCATCGGTGATATGGGGAATGACCTGTACCGTGCCGCCCAGGTAGTCTCCCCGGCGTTCTTTTGAGATGACCGAATGATAAATCTTTCCGGTCGTAAAATTATTGTCCTTCCCCAGCTTGGCGGAAGTAAACCGTTCGTAATGGCCGAGATCCAGGTCGGTTTCCGAGCCATCGTCGGTGACAAACACCTCACCATGCTGAAACGGGTTCATGGTTCCCGGGTCCACGTTGATGTAAGGATCCAGCTTTTGAAGAGTGACGGTCAATCCTCGGCTTTCGAGAAGCGCCCCGATTGCGGCGGAAGCCAGCCCTTTTCCCAACGATGAAAGGACGCCGCCGGTGGTGAAGATAAATTTCGTGTCGTTCGCCATGCTTACCCCTTGATAGAAAAAATTAACTATGACTTACCATGAACCCCGTCTTTTTGAAAACCTCCCAGCGACCGTTTCCCAGCGTGTGCTCATCGGTTATTCCGATCCGCGTTCGTAGATCTGCTTAAAATCCTCAATGGTTTTCTGGACTTCTTCGGCTTCTCCCGCATCCGTATTCGCCGGATCCATCAGCCGCATTTGGGTAGACAACCGCAACCGGGCCACGTCGAACTGATCCTCCGGCAGGGTGGGCTGAGGTTGCACACGTTCAATTCGGATTTCCCGGGCAAGGGTCCCGTTGACCATAAAGGCGATGCGCATGGCATACCAGACACCGCCGGATTTGTGCCACCCCTGATAGCGTATCTCCCGCAAGTCCCTTTCCAGGACGGAATCCTTCCCGGACACGACCCACCGGAAAGGAACAAAGGTGTGTTTGTCGATCCAAAGCTGTGGAACAGACTCATCCGGATAACGTGCGCCGATGATATACGCCAGGCGCCCCTCAAATCGGCCAAAGCTGGACACCGTCGTGTCGACGCCGGCCTGTTGTAACATGGTTTCCAACGGGGACGCCGCGCGATACAGCATCAAGTCCTTGTAGCGGTCAAACCACTCCTCCCCCTCTGCGGGGAGTTGCTCATTGATGACGGTAACCCGGTCACCAAAGGAGGCGACCTGAATTTTGTGTACGGTTTCCGACTGGATCTCAGATCGGAAACGCCCCGGGAAGAGGTATCGCACGGTTTCGGAAACCAGCGGAGGCTCGCCATCGCCGGCAGCGGCATGGAGCACCAGTGACTGGTGGATCACCGCGGCCCCCTTGCTACCGACCGCTTTCACCACCTTATCGAGAATCTGGGCCGTATCCAGAACATACGCGTGTGCCGGCAGCATCCCGCCGGCACAGAGTAGGCAAATCAGACCGATGAACCGAATCCGTCGATACACAGCATCACCCAGCAATAATTATTTCATCCGAAAACCGGGCGGTTCCGCCGAGTTCTTCCTCGATGCGGATGAGCTGATTGTATTTGGCGATCCGGTCGGACCGGGACAGCGACCCGGTCTTGATCTGACCCGCATTCACCCCGACCGCCAAATCCGCGATAAAGGCATCCTCGGTTTCCCCGGAACGATGGGACACAATGGTTGTATACCCGGATTGCTTGGCCATGTTGATGGCGTCCAACGTTTCCGTCACCGTTCCGATCTGATTCAGCTTGATCAGAATGGAATTGGCGACGCCCTCCTGAATGCCTTTGCCGAAAATTTTTGGGTTTGTCACAAAGATATCATCGCCCACAATTTGGATAGATCTGCCCAGCCGATCCGTCATCAAGGCCCAGTTCTCCCAGTCTTGCTCAGCCAGGCCGTCCTCAATAGACAGGATCGGGTACTTGTCGACCCAATCTTCGTAGGTATCGATCATACGGGCCGGTGAGAGTCGCTTTGCCTCCGATTCCAAGTGGTACTTCCCTTTGCTGTAAAATTCGCTGGCCGCGGCGTCCAGTGCAATGCCGATATCGGCTCCCGGCGTGTAGCCGGCCGCTTCAATGGCATCTATAATGAAGCGGATGGCGGATTCGTTCGATTCCAGATCCGGGGCAAATCCACCCTCATCCCCCACCGCCGTATTCAGCCCTTTCTTTTTGAGAATACGTTTGAGGGTGTGAAACGTTTCAGCCCCCATTTGAACCGCCTCTGCCAGGGTCTTCGCCCCAATGGGAACGATCATGAATTCCTGAATATCGAGATTGTTGGCGGCATGCGCACCGCCGTTGACGATATTCATCATCGGCACCGGAAGATATTTGGCACGAATGCCGCCTAAATATTGATACAGCGGTAGGCCGTAGGCAGCGCTGGCGGCACGCACCGCCGCCATGGAAACGGCAAGAATCGCATTGGCACCCAACTTGGATTTGTTCGCGGTACCGTCCAGGGCAATCATGGTATGATCCAGGAAGGTCTGATCGGCGGCGTCCAGCCCAATGAGCTCCGGTGCGATCCCGTCATTGATGTTCTGGACGGCCTTGCGAACCCCTTTTCCGCCGTACCGTTTGGACCGTTTGTCCCTCAATTCCAGGGCCTCCCGCTTACCGGTAGAAGCACCGGAAGGGACCGCCGCCCGCCCCACTACGCCGCTGGAAAGGTATACATCGGCTTCCACCGTCGGATTTCCCCTTGAATCGATTATTTCCCTTGCCCGTACATCGATGATTTCGGTCATGGTTGCCTCCCACTGGCTGGACGGGGTTTCGGAATTGCCCGGGTAGTGCTCGAAAAATCGCAAAATCCGAACGATATTTATGGGTTGGGTAAGTTCCGGCAGGTGTCTGCCACTTGACTAATCGGCGGCAAATGTTACTCTGCTTACATCTTCGTGTCAAGAAAAGCAGCACCTGTTTTGCCATGGAAATCGCCGGAAAAGTGATCCCCTCACAGAACCAGCCGGAGGCCGTGATCCGTTCGGGAAACGGCGTTGGGAGGAATCATGCCGGGTGACAATGTTTACACCAGCGGACACCTCATCGTTGCCGCGATCCGGGTGTTGGAACACCAGGAGAAGGTTCCGCCGTCTGTCGAGGCGGTGTGCCAATGCCTGTCCCTATCCGTTGAGCAAGGCCATCTGATGTGTCGGCGCCTTCACCAACGGGGGGTTCTGGAAATCGTCGAGGGCGCCCACGGCCCAAAGCTCTTTATTCGTGACCACACTGTTCTGGAAGACATGGCCGGAGAAGAAGAAGCACCGGCATTGGCCGATGAGGTCAAAAAGTTTCAGGACTCCCGAAAAGGGATGGCGGACAAGATTGCATCCATAAAAGCAGAGCAGGAAGAAAAGAGAAAGAGCCTCTGGGCCGATCTTGAGGCCCAGCTGAAATCGGACATGGAGAAAAAAAACAAACCGCCGGTTCCGACTGCCCCAGTCCGGAGATGTTCTCCACGGAGAACACAAAGCGTCCGAAGAAACACCAGAAAGATTCGTCTACAGGGTTTGCAAGATTTCCCTCGGACGCAACCTCTCAGACCGGCGTCTGTATCTTTCACAGCGAGATGTGAAACACGCGCCCGGCGACCAACTTGTATCGGAGCGTATCTCTGGCACCGGCGGAACCCTCGAAAACACCCTTACCCCGGATCAGCGCCCACCCCGATGACCGTCACTTCCACCGGCCGGTTTCTGGACCGATTGTCGTGGTTGATCGCCACTACCTGCTGCCAGGTACCCAGACGGAGGGTGCCGTTTCTGACGGGAATGCCGATGGAAGGTCCCATCAATGCGGCCTGCACATGGCTGTGTCCGTTACCGTCATGCCACGCCTGTTCATGGGCGTAGTCCAAACCGGGCGGCGCCATCCGATCCACGGCGGCTTTCAGGTCCTCGACCACCCCCGGTTCGAATTCAATGGTGGTCAGTGATCCGTTCGATCCGATCATCGTTGCTGAGAGAATGCCGTCGGTGACGCCCGATTCGGCCACAATACGCGTCAGGTCCTTTGTGAAATCGACAATATCGGGGCCTCGGGCCATTTGAACCGATACCGTCTCCATTACCATACGAATGTTGTGCTGAGTCATCTGCTCATACCTTTATGAGAAACAACGTTGCAAGGGCCAGCCACGCCGGAGAATGCCGCCCAGGCGCGTCCGATATCAGGGACCGAGATCCCGATACCAGTGATAGGTGGCGGCCAGGCCGTTTTCGAATGGACAGACCGGCTGGAAACCCAACCGGTATCGGGCCTGGGCAATATCAGCGACAGACTCGCGGATATCCCCCGGTCTTTCGGGTAAGCCGGGGTGCGCCGGCAACCGGAAATGTCCTGGATCGCCTCCCAGAGCCGATGGATCCGGGTATATCGTCCGGTGCCGATGTTAAACACCCTTCCCTTGGCGTCATCCACCGAGGCCGCCAGCAGATTGGCCGACACCACATCATCCACGAACACAAAGTCACGATACTGCCGGCCGTCGCCATAAATCCGGGGCGCCTCTTCCGCGGCGGCATGTTTCATAAACACCGAGATGACGCCGGAGTATGGAGACGACGGATCCTGACGAGGACCGTATACATTAAAATACCGGAGACAGACGGTACCCAGACCATAAAGCTCGGTATACAGCGCGGCGTATCTCTCGCCGGTCAGTTTCTGGAGGGCGTAGGGACTGCGCGGCGCTTTCCGGGACTGTTCCTGTTTGGGCAGCTCCGGTCCATCCCCATATACCGCGCATGAACTGGACAGAATGACCCGCTGCAGGCCGTTTCGTCGCGCGGCATCAAGTACCGTCAGGGTTCCCATCTCGTTGATGCTGGCCGTGCCCAGAGGGTCTTCCACGGTTTGCGGCACCGATACCACGGCGGCCAGATGAAACACCGCCTGACACCCTCGGCAGAGATCCGACACCAGATTCCGGTCCCGGATGTCTCCCTCCACAAAGGTGATGTGCGCTCCGGATCGATCGAGGTTGCTCCGACGACCGGCACTCAGGTCGTCGAGCACCGTCACCCCGCAGCCCGCATCGACCAGAGCGTCAACGAGATGGGATCCAATGAAGCCGGCACCGCCGGTGACCAGAACATGCTCGAACGGAAACTGATTCATGGTGTTCCTGTCTGTAGATGGATTCGGGAGACCGATGGTCCGGTGATACCCGACGGCGTATTTCTTCGTCAACGCCAAAGCGATACGGACGGATCATGGAAGCCCGATGGTCCAGTTCCAGTTGCCCGGACGCGGTTTTAGACGCACATGTTTTGGCACCGGTTCGTGCAGGTGCAAGAACAAGGCGTATCCCGCCCGCTGCAACTGTGTTTTTGTTTTCCTCAGATCAATACGCCAGTTCGGATACATCCAGTAATTGGTGTCGTATCGGCTGATCCGGCATCCTCCCCCCGGGGACTGACAAACGGACGGCGTTCCTGTAGCCGCGGTGAATGGGTTCGGGACACGCACAACGGCCAATGTCCGTATATCAAAAATCCCAGGGGCAGAGGACTGGCATGGGCCAGGGAAACATAATCGCCAGCCCCCAGTTCCGGACCGGGAATTACTCCGGAAAACCCCAAAGACGCGAGCCGCTCGACGGCCAGGGGATTGGATACGTTGCAGAACGGGCCGCCCCACAACGACAGGCCACGCCGTTTTTCGAAAAATACCGTCTGCCAGGGCGCATTCAGTATGAATCGCCGCCCACCCGCACGCAGAACGTCCAGCACCGAGGCGGCCATACGGTCTTCATCATCCGGCCAGATGACAGGGGGCAGGCACCACCAGGCGTGCTTTGCATATTTATCGGCGCGTGAAGGAACGCGATCCAGGGACAACCACACCCCGAAGGAAGCGCCGGTACGTTTATGATCCACGTGGCGGTAGATGTGGACGTCGCCGACGACTTTCGGTTTCCGCACCTTCTGGCGCGGGAGTCGGACCTTGAATTCGGATCGACCCGGGGGCGTCCGGCCGGAAATCGGCCCGGACGGCGCCACGGCCTCTTTCAGCCAGTCCTCCCGCCGATCGATCAGAAATACCGGCATCCGCGACGGGGAGCGCTTCCGGGAAACGCCGGCGACGACCAATCGCCCCCCCTTGGGCACGGATCGGGGAACCCGATACAGTCGATGGCCGGGAGCATCTTCATATCCAATCCGCAGGGTGTCGCCGGAACAAAGGGCTTGATTGGGAACCAGAAAGGGTTGCCCCCCCTTTCCCTTCAGCACACCCACCCGAAGCCCGGATCCGGTTTCGCCGTCTTCGGGTATTGGATTCTGGGGGCGCTGGGAAAGCAAATTGTAGTGGGACCCTCTGCGGCCCAGCGCCTGGGAAAGCAGTGCACCGGCCTCCTTTTTGGCCTTGGCGTCTTGGCCGTGATCGCGAAGGAGCCGGTACGCCTGTACCGTATGGTACACGTAGTGGGGCCCTTTCTTGCGACCTTCTATTTTCCAAGCTCGAATGTGGTCCACCCGGCGAAGCACCTTTGCCAACACATCAATGCTCAAATCCTGGCAGGAGAAGAAACGCCCGCTGCGCCCGGCTTGGGAGTAACGCCTTCGGCAGGGCTGCACACATCGACCCCGAAGCCCGCTTTTACCGCCCAGATAACTGCTCCAATAACAGCGCCCGGAAACCGCATAGCACAGGGCACCGTGCACAAACACCTCCAGTCCCAACGTCTCCGGGCAGGCCCGGGCCATGGCCTGAATCTCATCAATGGACAGCTCTCTGGGCAGCACCACGCGATGTACCCCGGGATTTTGGGACAGATGGCGCAGGGGGGCGGCAAAACTCACGTTGGCCAGGGTCGACAGATGGATTTCCCCAGTGAATCCAATCTGTCCGGCCAACGCGACGAGAGCCAGGTCCTGCACGATCAAGGCATCCGGATGCACCTCCTGTTGCAGGCGGTACAGGGTCCGCCCGATGTCGGGTAATTCTCCGGTTTTGACCATCGTGTTCATGGCCACGTACAGTCGCGTGCCATGCTCTGAGGCGGTCGCACGGAGGTCGGCCAGATCCGACATCCGGAAATTTTTAGCGGCCATACGTGCCGAGTGCTGTTTCAGGCCGCAGTAGATCGCATCCGCGCCGGCGGCAAGGGCGGCCAGAAACGCCGGCCGATTGCCCGCCGGGGCTAAAATTTCAGGTACTGGCGGGAGGTCCACGGAAGGTCTCATGCGGATCGTCTCGGAATTCAAATGGTCCGAAACCATCGGTATCGGCTTCGGGTTCGGTGTCGACGTCGAAGACGGCCGGCCTGTCTGGAATCCGATTTCGATCACGATCCCGACGGTGTCGATGCCAACCGGTTTCGAAACATCGGCATGACACCGACTATAAATATCCCGGTGGGTTCGTCAATTGCGAATTATCCCCCCGGCGGCAGCGCCGGTGTGAAGGGCATGACGTAAAAAAGGCGTCCAATCATGTCGGACGCCCATGACACCCCAGGGTGTTGTCTACGGATACAGTCTCCGGCCGCCAAAGGGAGCGGGAAGGCGGTCGCTGAGCGTCTGCCGCTCGATGCCGGCCCTTGTCTCCCAGGCGTCGGTTTCCGGATGTTCTTCGTTCGCCTCGAGTTTTGGAAGCACGACCAGCATGCCGACAACGAACCAGAACGGCTCCATGATACGCACAATGATAAAGGTGTTGGCGCCGATGGCATGAAAGAGGAGGCCGATATAACCGGCAATGAACCCTTTGACCAGTCCCCTGTAAAACGGATCCGACAGTTGATTGAGGTTTGCAAAGGCCACTTTGAAAATCGAATAGAGGATGTAGAAGAACGCCATAAAGCCAAGGATACCGGTTTCCACAAGCACCCTCGGGAACTGGGCATCGATGAAGGCATATCCGGTCACACCATGACCCAGGACGGGACGATCGGTCCAGTCCTGCAAGCCCTCCTGCCAGCTTCTAAGCCGAGCCGATGTGGAGGTATCCAGCCGGATCCCGGCGATCTCGACCTGCTGGCCCGGGTAATAGGCCTGTTCAAATGTATAGGTGATGCGTTCGATAACATTTGATGGCAAAATAAACGGACTCAGCAACAGTCCGAACACGACCAAACCGATAGCGATGACCTTTTTGTTTGCCAGAAGTCCTAATGCCAGCACAGCCGGAATGGCGGCCAGATAGGACGACCGGGATTCGGTGAACAGCAACGGAGGAATGATGAACAGAAGAACCAGCAGCAAGAACGATCGGACGCGGCGTTCCGGGACCGTCGGCAGAATGCCGGCCGCCAGAGCTCCCATGAATACGAGATATCCTCCAAAGGTGTTCGGCTCCCCGGCCTCTCCTTCAAACGGGGCGCTCACCCGCCCGCCCGCGGGAATCTGCAGGATTCCGATGACGCAGACGATCAGGCATGTCAGGAACATGAAAAACAGAAACCGTTTCAACTGCTGTTTGGTCTCGAGGTGATTGGCCACCATGAAAAATACAATAAAGTACTCGAAGTACTTCAATACATAGAAAAACCCCGTTTTCGGATTCACCCGGCCGACGATAATGCCGATTCCTGTGGCCAGCAGGCAGGCCACCACGTAGTAAAAAATGGGTCTGTTCAAGGGGGTCCTCAAAAAGAGACCCAGTTCCTTATGGATCGCATTTTTTGTGAACCAGCTAAAACCGATGATGACCAGCAGCAAATCATCCAGACGGATGGTCACCCCCCGGGCCTCAGCAACCGTGCCCCCGGGATCGCTGATGAGGATCTCCGGGGAAAGCAGCATGGAGAATAAAAGGATGTAGAGCCCGGCCTCGGTATTCAGAAAGGCCAGTGTAAAAATCACAAGGGCGGCGAGAACGGCAAGCAGAGTAAGCGGTGGGTACTGTGAGGCCATCAGACCGGTGAGCATGGCAATGGCCACAATCAGAAACATCAAAATGGCAGACTTGATCAGCACCTTGACATGACCGCCATCCCATGGATGGGACGGACTCGGCCGGCATTTCAGAGAGACCGACGCAGGTATAGGTTATTCAATGGTTTACGGCGACCCGTTGAAAAGGTCATTCCAAAAAATCCCCAGTACAATCAACATAATGGCCACGGCGATCAACAGGTATCGGATCAGTTTACCCCCGGAGAATACCGTGTCCACGTTTGTTTCGGAGGGCGGGCCATAGTAATAATGGGCGTGGTACTTGAAGTAATCCGGACCCATCTCGGGTTTCACGTTGTTGAGAATCACGCCCAGAACTTTGGCATTGACGTTGTCTAAGGTCAGTTTGGCGCGGTTCAAAATGCCCCTTGCGATGGCGCCTACTTTGTAAACCAGAATGACGCCGTCCACCAGTGTGGCAATCTCCGTGGCATCCGCGACCGGCAAAACCGGTGGTGCATCCAAAAAGATAACATCATATTCCTCATAGGCTTCGGCCAAAAACGCCTTGAACCGTGGCGATCGCAAAATCTCGGACGGATTGGGCGGATTCGTGCCGGCTGTCATAATGTTCAGATTGTCCAGACCGGGGGTGCGTAAGATGTCCTCGATCTGATACTCACCCAACATCACATCCGTAATGGTAATGGTGATATCCCGCCAGTTGTAGTTGCCCAGGACGTAGTCGGTCAGGCCGGGAGATTTATCAATACCGAACATTTTATGAACCAGCGGTTTTCTCAGATCCCCTTCGACCAGGAGAACCTTGTCGCCGGCCTGGGCCATGCTCAAGGCCAGGTTCACCACGTTGGCGGTTTTTCCCTCCTGAACGAATGAACTGGTAATGAGAAACGATTTTCCGCTTCGGTCGATGCTGATAAACTGCAGGTTGGTCCTCAGGGAACGGAACGCTTCTGCCGCCAGCGATTTCGGATCGAAATGGGCCACCAGATCCTGGTACCTGGCGGCTCGGGAGTAGCGCTTGCCGCTTTCTTCCTTTTCCCAGAATGGGATGACCCCCAGCACCGGTATGTTCAACAAATTTTCCACGTCCTCGATCGTCCCGATGGAAGTATCGAGGGTCTCTGCAATAAAGGTGAACACAATACCGATGACCAGTCCCATGATGATGCCCGTGACAATAATCATGGCCTTGGACGGAATGTTGATCGGCGTTTGGGGGAGCATCGCCGGACGGATAACGGTCACCTCCTCTATCTGGCCCGACGCCTTGATCTGGGTTTCCTGGTACCTTCCCTTGAGTTGGGAGTAAAGCTCCGACTGGAGGTTTAATTCCCGCTGCAAACGGGCCAGTTCCAGGGCCTTTTGGGGGATACTCTGGTTCTCGGCGATCAACGTCTCCAAACGCTTCCGGATGCCGGATTCCTGAGCTTCCAGTCGCGCCAGCAAGGTTTCGAGTTCGTTTTTGATTTCCCGAATGACATTGTTGATCTGTACGTTGAGTTCCAACACCAGAGGATGTTGTTCGGTGAATTCAAAAAGCAGGTCCTGGCGCTTGAGTACCAATTCCCGGAGCTGGATCCCCAGAGTTTCGACGGGAGAACCCTTGACCGCCGGAGAAAATCGTGTGCGCACCTCCTGGGGTTGCTGATCGGCCTGGGAGACGCTGTTCAATAGTTCCTGAACTTCATGTCGATTCCGTTTGATGGTATCGAGTTCTTTGTCGAGTCCGGTGATGCGATTGATCAGGGCGGTGGTTTGCGCATCCAGGGATAGGAGGGTGTTGGATTCTTCAAAGGTTCGAAGGTCTTCTTCCGCACGCTTCAACTGTCGGGATGTCTCCGACAACTGTTTCTCGATGAAGGCCTTGGTTTCGAATATTTGTTTGTTCTTCTGCTCGATATTGAATTTTCGAAAGGCCTGTGCAAAGGCGTTGGCCGTTTTCTCAGACTCGTAAGGATCGTTGCCCACCACCACGATATTCACGATATTGGTGCCCTGCTCCGGTTCGGCCGTTGCCATTTCCTTGAGGCGTCCCACCACGGCCATGGCGGCGGAGTTTTGGACCTCGTCCGGCGTCAAATCCTCGGACAGCCATCCGAGTTCCTGGGCCGCCTTGATCAATACCGGAAAACTGGTGATGATAAATGCCTGGGTGGTCAGGGTTTCCGTCTGGGTCCAGAATCCGCCGCTCAGAAAATCGGCGATATTGGTATACCGGTCGATCTTTACGGCCGCGGTCGCTTCATAGAGGGGAGTGGGTTCTTTGAGCTTGGCGAACCCGTAGCTGGACACCCCGGCCAGGAACACCATCAGAAACACGATGGCTTTCCGTTTCCGGAAAATCCGCCAGTAATCTCTCAGATCAACATCATATTGGGCCATGATCGGCGTCCAAGGAGATCGCTGCGGTCATCCCGCGGCACATGCAATTCAATGGTCATCATCAGGGGAAATTGGTTTGATCCCCCCTCAGGTAATCGCTCGCCCTGCCGTACTCGTTGATCGTCTGGGCCGGGAAAATGATCAGACGGAACAGCGGGGTCACTTGTTTGACGAATCGGTTGATGTCGCCGACAAAGCTGCGCGGCACATACACCAAATCTCCGTTGGCCAGTGCGATGTTTTGCGTCTGATCGCCACTGGCAATCAGGGCCTTGAGGTCCACGGATATGACCTGGGGATTGTTGATATCCCCTCGAACGACCTTCACGTGTTCACGTTTGGCAAAGACGGTGTCCCCTCCGGCCATGGCAATGGCATCGGCGATCCGCATTTCATCCTCCACAAAGGGATAGACACCCGGTTTTTCAACCTCGCAAAAAACGTACACCCGATTGGATGCCTGGGTCACGACGGGGACATACACCGTATCCCCATCATCGAGAATGATGTCCTGGGTGAGATCGCCCTGGGTGAGCGCCTTGTACAGGTTGGCACGCACCACCCGCCGATTCTTTCGGGTGATGCGCACATCCCTGAGATTGGCATCCCGGTTTGGCCCACCGGCTTCGGCAAGCATTTCCACAACCCGCGATTTACCGGTCAGTTGATACTTGCCGGGCCCCCGACCAGACCCGCTATGACTGCCCACCGCGCCGAGTATCGTAACGGATTTGCTGGCGAACTCGGTCACCCGGATATCGATACGGGGGGTGCGAATAAATTCCTGCAGGCGTTCCGAGAGCAGTCCGTCGAGCTGTCTCGCCGTCAACCCCTTGACATGCAGATCTTCCACAGACCCAAACGAAATGTTCCCATCCGGCCGGACCGTCAGCTCCTCTCGGGTCCCCGTGGTTCCCTTCCAGAAGGTGATTTCCAGGACGTCACCCGGACCGATCTTATATTCGTCAATGCCGGCGGCGGTGGTAAATACCGCATTTTCGCGAATAATATCCGTATCCAGCAGTTTCGGTTGGACCGTCAATTCTCCGGTTTTGAAAGTCCCACGTGTGAGGGCACCGGATCGACCGCTGAGCCATACTTGGATGCCCTCTCCGAAGGCCGCCGATGTCAGGTCGGCAAAACCGTCGCCATCAATATCGTCATTGGCCAGGGCATAGTGGAAGCCGCTCTCCGGAAACAGCTCGGTGATGGTGGCAAATCTCTGAATGCCGTCGAACAGCCAGGTCCGGAGTCCCTTATTCTCCAGTGAACCGGCGACGATGTCTTTGAATCCGTCGCCATCGATATCCAGGGCCAATACGGTATGATAACTACCGGTGTCTTCGGGAATGGAAAAATAGCGGAACCGTCCGTTGCCTCTGCCGAAGAAAATGTTAAAGCCGGCCCGGTAGGTGCTTGCCAGAATGTCGAGATGGCCGTCTTGGTTCAGGTCGTCTATGGTAATCCCGTAAAAACTCCCCCCGGCAAGCCGAAGAACAGAAGACCAGCCCCCGGTGCCGTCACCGAGCCACAGGTTCAAGGCCGTGCCCACGCCCCAGCCGGCCCCCACGATATCGGGGAACCCGTCTTCATTGAAGTCCGCGACCGCGACATCCATGTAGAGGCCCTGCCGGGTTGGGCCGGTTTCCGTGATCCAGCCCCCTTTGCCATCGCCGATCCACACCTGAATGCCGCTGACATTTTCGGACGTTCGGTTGGCGGCGGCAATATCCATAAATCCATCCTTGTTGATATCGACGACCTCGATGCCGCGGTAGAATTGGGCTGACGAAGGTCCTTCAAACACCCTCCAGTTCCGGTCGGGAGTCTGGCCCAACACGAAAATACCGTAGTTCTCTCGTTGAACGGAGACTACCAGATCCTGTAGTCCATTGGAATCCAAGTCCCCGGCGGCGATATCCATCACATCGCCTTGGACCGGCAGGGTGATCCGGGTCTCAAATTTTCCAGGCGCCTTGCCATACCATATGGCCACCGCTCCTGGAACGGACATACCGCCGGCAATATCCAACAGACCATCGTTGTCTAGATCCGCGACACACACCGCTTTGAACTTTCCCCCCACCGGCAGTCCCTGGGGGATGGCCGCAGCTTTTGTCGGTGTTTCCGAGCCGGGAGGCATGGCCGGTTTGGGCGGTGGCGTGCCATAACAACCGAGAACCAGAATTCCGGTGGCCCAAAACCATAGCAGCATGATCAAGCGGGGCCTCTGCGGACGTCCTTTTCCGGCCATGTGTTGTCGATGTCTGGTTTCCATATCCCTACTGGATGTCCTCGATGGCTTCGTTCACAATGGCGGTGTTGATGCCCCTGGCTTTTCTCAGAAGACCGATCAACAGACTGCGGTCACACAGATTGTTAATTCGAAGCGGAATTCCACCGGTATATTCAAAGAGTGGAAACATCGCCTCTTTTGTGAAAATCCCCCGTTCGGCGCCCGCGGATTTTAAACGGAAGAGGATGTACCGCACGGTGTCCCGCAGATCCAGGGGTTTGAGATGGTATTTTACTGCGATTCTTTCCTTCAACGGCTGCAGCGCGGTGACGTTTTCCAGAAGCAACGGTTGCCCGACAATGATCAACGTGATGAGAAATTGATTCTCAGACTGCATGTTCAGCAGCATGCGCACCTCTTCAAGGCTGGTTCGCCCGGGGATCAGGTGGGCCTCGTCAATGATCAGGATGGTGTTCAGCCCCTGTTCGGCATTGCTGGCCAGGCGGTCGTTGAGCCGACTGAGCAACGTAAATTTGGAGTTGCTGTCACTGCTATCTCCGAGGCAGAAGAGAATGGCACGGATCAAATCCAAGGGATTCAACGCCGGGTTGAACAGGGTTTTGACACTGTAACGGTCGGCTGAAAGGCTGTCTTTGAGCACTTTGCTGATGGTTGTCTTGCCGGAGCCCACTTCACCGGTGAGCATGGCGGCGCCTTTTCGGTTTTTCACGGCATACAGCATCCGCATGAGGGCTTCCTCATGCTGGGTGGATCGGAAAAAAATGTCTCGATTCGGTACGTTTTCAAAGGGCGGCAGCTGAAAACCCCAATATTTTAGGTACATACCGTCTCCTGAGCGGTAACCCCGGAATCGAACGGAAATATCGCACTAACGCTCCACAACCTGTCCGGCAAATCCTTTTTTCGCCAGATCAGAGACCTGCTGAACAGCACCCGATTTGGTGTAGAAGGCGCCGACCATCACGCGGTACCCTTGGGTATCGTCTTCGATGATATATGGCGAAAATCCTTCTTCCCGGAGCGGCAGCAGCAGTCTTGCCAACTGCCGTTCCGAAGGAAAGGCGCCCAGCATGGCCGCAAACCGGGTCCGCTTGGCCAACGCCCCTTCCAGTTGATGCGCCGCAATGAACGCTTCCGCGTCCTGAATATGACTGAAATATCCTGCAAACAGGCGATGCCACACGCCATCCTTACCCAGGTTGACGGTCACCCGGTACACTGGGTATCCTTTCCGCCGGTAGTCGGCCAGCGCGTTTTCGGCGGAATCCAACAATCGGAAGGACCCCAACAAGACGGAATAGGGATAGTCGATGTGCGAGGGCACCGGAGCTATAGTTTCCCGGACAGGACCCGGTGTATGGCTTTCAGGAGACGCTTTGGCATCGGAGGATGCCCGCTCGGATGTCGGTGGTGTTCCCGTGGGAGGCGGCGGCAGGCGGGATCCGGTGTGTCCGGATTCCTGGGTGGCCGCCCGGGCAACCGGGGCCGCCGGCACCCGATGGACCAAAGGGACAAGGGTGCTGTTCCGGCTGGGGGCGTTATCCCGCGGTAGCATCACAGGAACCCGGGTCGGAGCTGCCTTTTGGATCGGCTTCGATAGGTTCTGCCGTGGCAGTGTGGTTGCCCCGGGCCAATACGTATACCAGAAGCCCCATGCCGCCACCAGTAACAGCGCCCCCAGCCCGAGAGCGCGCCGGAACCAGCCGGTCCGTTTTGGCGCGGTCTGCTTTGGGGGAACGGCATCTCCCGTTTCGGCGGTTACCGGGGTATCGTCAGGGGCACCGGCCGGCTTTTCCAAGGGTGTGTCGGCCTCCGACGCAGGGGGCTCGGTCCGGGAGCGAACCACCTCTGGGGTGTCGTGGCCAAGCCTGGGGATCTCGTCTTCGGATATGCTATCCACGATGTAGAGCAACGGATTGTCCGGCAGGTGAACGATGCGCTCGGTCAGCACCTTTCGTCCTTGGGAATCGAATTCGATACGGAGCCGCGGTCGCATCGGCCGATCCGGAAAGGTTTGAATCACCCGACCGATGGCGTTGGAATTCAGGCGCACCAGAGTGGACAGGGGAAAAATGGACACCGTGTTCAGCAATGCCTTCAGGTGTTTTCGCTGAAACGACACTTTGCAGGTTCGGATGATTTCTTTGATGGCATAAAAGTGATGGAATCTGTCTCTATATGGGCGAGAGTGACAGAGGGCTTCATAGGTGTCCACCAGACCGATAATTTGTGCGTACTCGTGGATCTCATCGCCACGGAGCCCTTGTGGATATCCGGATCCATCGATTCGCTCGTGAATCTGCAACGCCACTTCCGCCAGATAGGGATACTGGTCGCTATAGCTTTTCAGAATCTGATACCCAAACTCTGAGTGTTGGCGGATGATCTCGACCTCCTGTTCGGGCAACGGTCCCGGCGAAAACAAAAATTTTTCAGGAATCAAGGCCATACCGATTTCATGCAGAAGACCGGCCATCCCGAGTTCGAGTTGCTGATCCTCGTCATATCCGAGCATTTCACCCATGCGCACCGAAAAAAGACTCACGTTGACTGATTTTTGAGCGAGGTAGGCGCGGATATCGTCCTGATGGATGGCCCGGATAAACATGGAACGCTGGGTGGAACGGGATTGGATCATTTGGCGGATGATGCGGAATCCGGGATCCAGAGCGAATTTTTTCCGCTTCCGGATCGCGGCAAACACCTGGGATACATAGCGCAGGCCCTCCGTATAGAGGTCATTTTTGTCTTTTACCATGACCGCTAGATCGGGCAGATCGAGATCTGGATCCGCTTCCATTTGACGAAAGCGGATCGCCGTATCTCCGGGCTTGCTCCTGGGCTGGACCGGGCGATCCTCGTCCGTTTTGTCGGAGACAAGATGCTCCAAATCGATGAATTTTACCATATGCTTTGATCAAGCCCCTCTGGTGCGGGTATCCCTGTCCCCACACACGCCGCAGTGCGAAAAGTATAGAGGGGTTTTATCTTGTGTGTCAAGGTCAAATTAATCGCAATATATTGGGGTTAAACCGCTGAAATCCGATTCGATTCCCGGCATTTTCCCGGGCACGGGTTGGTGCCGGAGACCGACGGGATTTCTGTCCGGATGCCCCTGTCAAAGAGCTGGCGTCGGTTCCCCCCATCACGGAGGATTCCCCCTTTCGGCGGTCGTCACCTCCGGTCTCGACACACCGTCGAAATCGGGCAGGGGCCCGTGGGGGGGGCCGTCGGTCATGTTGTCCAACGCCTCGCTGGCGCCGATGATCCGACCGCGCCTTTCCAGAATGGTGATCAACACCACGAGGATGGTCGCCTGCAACAGCAGCACGACGGCGTCAATCGTCCGGGCATCCCGCAATACAACGGCACTGGACCCTAAACAGAAGCTTAATAGAAAGATGAACATCACACTCCGTTTCGGCCCCCCCAGAGCATACGCCAGACGATGATGCAGGTGGTCTTTGCCCACATAATCGATCCACTCCCGAAACGATCGGGCCTTACCCGTTTGAATGCGGCCGATCGTGATATGCACCATATCAAAAATCAGGATCCAGAATATCAGTACCGGAGAAACCAATGCTCCGATGGAATTGTGTTCGGCCCAATCGCCATAAACGGCGATACAGGCCAGTACGAATCCGATGACGGTGCTGCCCGCATCGCCGAGAAAAATGGTCGCCCTGTCGCGCAACCTGAAATTAAAGGGCAGGAATCCCAGACAGCTGCCCATGGCGGCCACGGCCACCCATCCCAGGAACGGCTGGTTGGTCTGGAAGGCGACAACGCCCAGGAAGAACGCAATGATGGCGCCAAGGCCCGCTGCGAGGCCGTCCATGCCGTCGAAAAAATTCATGGCATTGGTGATCCCAACGATCCATAACACGGTCAGAATCGCATTGCCCCACTCCGAAAAAAGGCCCATTTCGGTCGGAAATACGCGTAATACGACGCCGTGGTGAATCACCCAGACGGTACATGCAAGTTGCACCAGAAGTTTGATCCAGGCCGGCATCTCCCAGCTGTCGTCGAGCACCCCGGCAATAAACAATATCAGCGATGCAAACAGGATCACTTCCAACGTTTGAGAATAGACGTCGTTGGAAAGGATGGAAAACCCAAAGCCCAGAAAAACAGCCGCCCCGCCGAGCAAGGGAGTCGCATTATCGTGTATCTTCCGGGCATCCGGTGTATCCAGTATCCCGACACGAAGGGCAATCCAACGAAAGATAGGTGTCAACGCATAGGACAGGGACATGGCCAACATAAAGATATAAAGCCAGCGCAAACCGATATCGGAGAAGAACGTCCGTATCGGCGGCATCACCAGTGCCACGAGCAGAAACGCCATAATCACATAGGCATTACGTTCGAATCCGGAAGAAAAGAAACGGGTTTCCACATCTCACCAATCGTCTCGGGACTCGGGGTTCAGGGGGCATTCGCGCATTGCGTGAGAATCCCTTCGATAATCCGATCCCGCTCCATCGTTGTCAGGGATGGGTAGATGGGAACGGACACGTGGCGTCGCCAGGCCTCCCTGGCGTTCGGACAATCATTTCGACCCAGGAGCACATCCAGGGGCGGATCTACGGGACGGGCACAGGCGATCCCGCGAACGCTCAAATGGCGGATCCATGCCGATGGATCCCCCGGAATGCCCATTACAAAGCGATAGTACATGTGCCCACGGCCTTTCGGCGGAAGCTGGAGTTGAGATCCACTGAAGGCGGTCCGGTAATCGGCGGCCAGAGCCCGTCGCCGGTAAATAAAGTCATCGAGCTGTTCAAGCTGCACCAGCCCCATGGCGGCCTGCATATCGGTCATTTTATAGTTATACCGAAGACGATAGGCCGGACGCTTATCGTAGTCCCGGAGATCCCGGATACGGTCGGCCAGATCGGCTGCGTCGGTGACCACCATCCCCCCTTCACCGGTTGTCATGACCTTTGTGGCGTAAAAGGAAAAAACCGCTGCATGGCCGAAACTACCCAGCGGCCGAAGCTCATGGGTGGCTCCCAGAGACTGCGCGCAATCCTCGATGACCGGCACATCCAGCGTCAGCAGCTCATCCAGTTGCGCTGGGCAGCCGAACATATGGGGCACTATGATGGCCCGTGTGTTGGAGGTCAATCGTCGCTTGGCATCACTGGGATCCATATTTCCGGTGGCCGGGTCGATATCGGTAATCACCGCCCGGGCACCGACATAATAAACCGCATTGAGCAGGGCGGTGCACACATAGGAAGGGATCAACACGTCATCGCCGGGTCCGATGGACATGGCCAGCAGAACCAAATGCAACGCAGCCGTTCCGGAGGCGGTGCTGACCGCCTGAGATCGGCCGATGCGTGCCGCCAGTGATCGCTCGAAGTTCTCCGTTACCGGGCCCTGGGCGATGTTTCCAGAAGCGATAACCGAAGTCACAGCCTCGGCTTCGTGGGCGGTCAAGCTCGGCCTGGAGTGGGGAATCGTCACTTGGGGGGTGATCTTGGGGGCATCAGACATTGATAAAGAGCCGCAATGAGGTAAACGCCTCGGCATATTTGACCCGGCCCTGAATCCCCCGGAAGTTGGCGGTGGAGCGGGCCAATTCCACGATGGACATGTCCTCGATGTTCGTCTTTTCCATTTGGGAATGGTGAGCCGTTAAGGCGTCTATTTTGGTGTCCAGGGCCTCCGATATATCCACATAGACATTCGGAGTGAAATTCTGAGTCGTGGGACCCTCAAAGAACATGACGTTCTTGATGTATCGGGTGGCCGAGATGGTGGCCTGGGCAAGGTGCCGGTGATCCTGGTGGGTGTCGTACGGAAAATGGGTCAATATGAAATCGGGGTCGACGTCGGCGATCACCGCCTCGATTTTGTTGATCATCTCCTTGTCCACGACCAGTTTGGTGTCCTGGTAATCGCTCCAGTAGATGCGATCAATACCCAAAATCGACTGGGATGCCTCCTGCTCCGCGATCCGGACTTCCGGTTCCCCGCCTTCGTCGCCTTTGGTCATGATCATCAGAAAGGCCTGGTGTCCTTTTGCCGTGTATTTAAACAGCGTGCCACCGCATCCGAACTCGATATCGTCCGGATGGGCGCCGATGGCCAGGATTTTCATCAGTTTCATAACAGACCTCTCAGCAGATGGTTGTCTGCTCCTTCATGGGCGAATAGGAGAGTGTTGACCTCGGGTAATGTCCAGACTTTTCGGGCCGCAGCAGAATAGCATATCGACAACGGAAAGATGGGAGACAAACGCTCCAAACCGCTGAAGGTAGGACGGATGATCAAACTCCTGGACGACCACATTGATTTCCGAGCTCTGGAATCGCTCCATATCCATATAGGATGCGCCGTCCCTTCCCGCCAAATAGACATCTCCTCCAAGGAATTGACAGATGTCGACCAGCCGCTGCGTGGGATTCTCGTTCAGGGTCAGTTCCGATGCGCGAACGATCTGCTTTTGCTCCAGGCCCAGGGCGGCCATTAACTGAAGCGTCGCAAAGATGTTCAGATCGCTTAGATATCGCCAGTCTCTGGAGTAGATGTCTTCGAACAACCCGTAATAGACATTGAAATGGGGCGTCTTCCGGTAGTTGGTCTGCAAGGTGTTCAGGTGCCTTCGACGCCAGTTCTCCGTGTTGTTGATCTCCACCTCGTGAATCTTTTGGGGGAACCGATACCGGACCGGAACCGTCAGCCACTGCGCTCCCTGGGCCGTCTTCAGACGATTTCGGTTCTGCCATTCATTTTTCTTGTATTGCACATTGTCGAGAAAACAGAAGGCATCGGCTTTGTCGATCTTGTCAAAGTAGCCGAGCCACGGCATGAACTGGGGTTGATGGATAGCCACGATCATGCGCATCCCACCGGGGGAGATATCGTCCCGAGGTCATCCATAGATGAACCTCGTGGCCTTCATTTCAGGAATAGGGTTAGCAAAATTTTCAATGACTCCAGTAATATATATTATAAAACAGACCGAAACACAAATGCGGCCTGCCCCGGCGATGGGGGTTGGGCCGGCGTCGGGGCGACGTCGGGGATGCTTTAGTTTAGCAGGCGGGCGTACAACGCATCCAGTTTTTCGACCATCCGCTGGAGACTGAATTCGGCAGCACGCCGCGGTCCCCGGGCTCCCATCCGATGCCGAAGATCCCTATCCGCGCACAATTCCATAATGGCCCGGCCCAGAGAAAGGGCATCCCCGGGAGGCACGAGAAACCCATTGTGACCGTCCGATACAAGATCCGGCAGGCCCCCGGTGCGGCTGGCCACCACCGGCAAACCGGCCGCCATGGCCTCTACGACCACACGTCCCATACCTTCGTTTCGGGACGGCAGCACAAAAATATCCAGGGCGTGCATCACGTCCGGAATGTCCTGCCGCCAACCCAAAAACCGCACCCGATCAGTCGCCTGCATCCGCCGCACGTCCGCCTTCAGCGGTTCTTCCATATCGCCTTTACCGACATAGATCAGGTGAACGTCGGATCGGCGTTGCCACACATGCCCCATGGCTTCCAGCAACACTTCAGGGCCTTTTACCGGCTCCAGCCATCCGACGGTGCCCACAACCAATGTGCGGTCGTCAAGACCCAGGATACTCCGGATCGTGCCGGACGCCACTTCCGGTTTCTGAAATCTTCGGATCTCCACACCGCTGTGAATTACACTGGCCTTTCCGGGCCGGGTGACGCGAAGATCCAGATAATCCGTCAGCTCTCCGCGAGTGAGACAGATAAGATGATCGGTGATCCGATCGGACAGCCGCTCCAGGGATAAGAACAGTTTCGACGTCACCGCACCGAAGTGCCCGTGGAAGACATGTCCGTGGGGGGTATGGACGATGATGGGGACGCCTGTCAAACGGGCGGCCCATCGACCCAGAAGACCCGCTTTGGAGGAATGGGTATGAACGATGCTCGGAGCCTCCCGGCGAAGCCAGATCAACAGCTTGGCAAAGGTGAGGGTGTCCCGAAGCGGATCAATGCGGCGGAACAGATCGGGGAGCCGGTAGACACGTCCCCCCCGGGCCTGGAATCGGGAGATCCGCCGATTCACGATGGCCTGTTCCTCAGGGATCATCCGGGACTCGGTCGACGGACCAAAGGCGAGTACGATGTCGTACCTGCCGGCCAGTTCCAGGCAGGTCAGCAACGTGTTTTGGGCCGATCCGCCCATATCCATCCGGGTGATGATATGGATGATCTTCGGGGTTTGCATTATCGGCGATCCAAGCACTTCCAGCGACATGCCCGACCCTGTTCCCTCATGCCCCGGTCCTGCCCGGGGGGAAACCGGATGGAGCGGCCCCGGTGACATCCATCCCCGGAAGGTGTCCGGGCTCGGGTGCCGCAAAGGATGTCATCCATAGTACTTGTCGAACCAGTATTGAAAAACGATGAGATTCCACAGCATCCAGGAGGTGTCGGTCCGCTTTTGGAAGTGCGCCTGCACCAGTCCGTCAATGACCTCATGATCGAAGATGCCCTGGTCCTCTATCCGGCCCCGCGCCAGATAACGTTCCACTAGAAATTTCAAATCGTTTCTTAACCACCGGCTGATCGGCACTTCAAATCCGGCTTTGGGCCGCCGGTAAAGACGCCGCGGCAGAATATCCCGAAATGTCTCCTTGAGCAGGTATTTGGTCACCCCCCGGTGGAGTTTCCATCGGCCCGGGATTTGAAAGGCGAACTCCACAACCCGGTGATCCAGAATGGGCACGCGCACCTCCAGCGAGTTTTTCATACTCATCCAATCCACCTTGTTGAGCATGTCTCCCGGAAGCGCGTCAACGACATCGGCATACATCATCGCGTTGAGCCCATCCCTGCCCCATTCCCCCAGACGGCGCTGGATCAGCAATAGGGCGGGATCGTTTGCGGCTCGGTGATCGCGGCAAAGGATGCGTTGCCGGATAGGGTACGGAAAAATCTCCTTCAGGGAGAGACACCGTTCTTCCGGAAGTCCCCGGGTCCCTTTGATAAATTTCTTGACGCGACGGATGAACTCCGTCCATGGGGTGTCTCTGGAATCCGGGAGGGACATCACCAACCGTTCGAAAAAGGCATGCCGGAACACCGCCGGGACCATCGTGTATGTCCGATACCAGTACGGACCGAGGTAGGATCTGTAGCCGCCGAACAATTCGTCGCCGCCATCCCCCGATAGCGCTACCGTAACGTATTTACGGGTTTCCCGGGACACGTAAACGTGGGTATGACCGATGAATCGGAAAAGGGCTCATCGCACATATCCATCACCTCCGGAAGCACATCGAGCATATCCGTAAAGGAGAGTTTGAACTCCCGGTGGTCGGTGCGAAAATGCTCGGCGACGTGTCGCGCATAGCCGGTTTCATCGTGCATGGGATCATCCTTGAAACCGATGGAAAACGTTTTGACCGGTTTCGCGGAATGTCTTGTCATCAGTGCCACAACAGCACTCGAATCGATTCCGCCGCTGAGAAACGCCCCCAAGGGGACATCGGCGATCAGTTGGTCGTTCACCGCATCGGACAATAACTGGAACAGGTGTTTTTGGATCGACCCGGCCGATTCCATGCTGCCCCGGGTCTGCTTATCGGAAGTAGGGTCGGAACGGACGGCCCAGTAAGGCTCCACGGTGATGCCGCCGTTTTCATAGACAAGGGAATATCCCGGCTTCAATTTTCGGATGCCTTGATAAATCGTGTAGGGCGCCGGGATATAGCTGAATGCCAAGTATAGCTGAAGCGCTGTGGCGTCCAGCTGTCTCGGGACATCCGGATCCGTTAAAATGGCTTTGATTTCGGAAGCAAACAATAATTGGCGACCATCCCAATAGTAGACCAGAGGCTTGATGCCGAGTCGATCCCGGCAGAGCCACAGCCGTTCTCTGGCCGCATCCCAAAGGGCGAAAGCATACATCCCGTCCAATCGACGACTGGCCTGGATGCCCTCCTCCTCGTAAAGGTGGAGAAGGACTTCGGTGTCCGTACGGCTTCGGAACCGGTGCCCTTTCCGCTCCAGCTCCCGGCGCAGGGTCTTAAAATTGTAGATCTCTCCATTAAAAACAACCCATAGGGAATCGTCCTCGTTGGTCATCGGCTGTCGTCCGGCATCCGACAGATCAATGATACTCAAGCGCCGGTGCCCCAGACCGATGCCGTTGCCGCCTCGCCCATGGGAACACCACAGCCCTTCGTCATCCGGCCCACGATAGGCAATGGCGCTGCACATTCGAGCGAAGCCGTCGGTGGTGACGCGGCCCCGATCAGGATGGATTTTTCCACATATACCGCACATTTTCGGCCGGTCCTTGGGCTAGCGGATACGGGGCGGCAGCCCCGGACGCGCCAGCGGAATGATGGTCTGTTCAAACGCTTGAGCCATTCGGCTCCAGGAATAGTGATCCACGACAAACCGGCGGCATTCCTCCGGAGAATGCCTAAAGCGGCCGGGAGCGGCAACCACCGCCTCGAGCTTCTCACGAATGTGGCGCGCCTCAAATCCGTCACAGATGCTCTTTGGATCAAAGGGGGCCAGGATATCCGGAATCGCACCCACTGGAGTGCCGATGACGGGTGTCCCGCAGGCCATGGATTCGAGAATCACCAGCCCGAAGCCTTCCAACTCGCGGGTGGGCAGGATGAAAAAATCCGCCCCCTGGTAATGTCTGATCAGCATCTCATCGGGCACCCGCCCCATGAGCCGGATCGTCGATGCCGTTCCAGAGGTCCGGATCATCCGGGTCAGGGGCGCCCGGAGAGGGCCGTCGCCATCAATGATCAATATGGCCTGCCGGCGCAGGAGCGTGCTTTCGGTAAACGCCGTGATGAGATTCTCGAGCCCCATCCGGGGAACCAGGTTGCGGGCCGTCAAAAACACGAGCCGGTCGGTCGGCCAGTCCAAGCCGGTTTTCACCGCATGCTTATCTTCCCCGGGCAGACGGAACGCATCCAGATCGACCCCCGGGGGAATCCGCACCACCCGACGGGCACGACACTGGTGAACGTCAACCACCTGTGCTTGGGTGTATTGACTGATCACGAAGATCCGCTGCGCGTGCCGGACCACGGACCCCTCGATGATCTTCATCAAAGACGCCATGCATCGATGAAGCGCCCGTGTGATGCCCGTGGCGCCGCTGGTCTTGATCACGTACTCCTCATGCCAGGGGGAATAGAAACAGTAGACAAAGGGCGTGTTGCAAAACCGGGGAGAAAACCGAAAGGGGATGGCCGGAAGACTCTGGTGAGCACACACCATATCGGGTGGGGATGTGATCCACAGCGTTCTGAAAAGGTCATGGGAATTTCGGATTTCCGAGGCTAAGAAGCCGGGGTGCGTAACTGAAGGGACTGGAAATCGATGCACATGGATGCCGTCGTCGAGGTACTCATGGGGCGGAAAACTCCGGTTCGGGTTGCGGGTCACCATGTGGACCTCGTGCCGTCGACTCGATTCCAGGGCCAGGTGGTACGCCACCCTCCCGGCACCACCGGTGGTATCCGGGGAAAACACATCCGTGACAAACCATAATTTCACGTCCCGCTCGATTCCTTTAGGAACGGTTTATCGGGTATACCACTCCAAATCACTGTCGACCATTTCCTGTATGAGACCTTCGAACGAAACCCTGGGCTGCCAGCCCAGAGTTTTCCTGGCTTTGGACGCATCTCCCTGTAGGACGTTTACTTCCGACGGCCGGTAGAGCTGTTTGTCGATAATCAGGTGCTCGCGATAATCGAGTCCGACATAATCGAATGCAATCTCCAGGAACTCGGCTACCGAATGGGTGTCGCCCGAGGCAATGACATAATCATCTGGCGCGTCTTGCTGGAGCATGAGCCACATCGCACGGACAAAATCTTTCGCATGTCCCCAATCGCGCCGGGCCTCCAGATTGCCGAGATGGATCACTGTGTCGATTCCCAGCTTGATCTTTGCCGCCGCCGATGTGATTTTGCGTGTAACAAATTCCGCCCCCCGTCGGGGAGACTCATGGTTAAACAGAATGCCGGAAAGGGCAAACATGTCATAGGCCTCCCGGTAGTTCCGCGTCAGTTCAAATCCGGCCATCTTGGAAATGCCGTAAGGGGATCGCGGATGGAAGGGCGTGCTTTCGGTCTGGGGGGTTTCCGCCACCTTGCCGAACATTTCGCTCGATCCGGCAAAGTAAAAGCGGCAATCCGGCGCCTGTCGCTTCAGGGCCGACAATACATAGTGGGTTCCATTGAGATTGGTGTTGATGGTCGAGAACTCGTCCTCGAAGGAATAGGAAACAAAGCTTTGCGCCGCCAAATGGTAACACTCATCCGGTTTGAGATCGGATATGATGTTAAACAGACTGGCATAGCTTTCCATGGATGCGCTGTGGATCTGGATGCGGTCCAGGATGTTCCGGATGCGCCACATGCGTGATTCGGGGTGCTCGAGGGCCACCCGGCGAACGATACCATGAACCTGATATCCCTGTTCAAGGAGCAGTTCCGCAAGATAACTCCCGTCCTGTCCGGTGATGCCGGTGATCAGCGCTTTCTTCTTCGGCATAATACCTCCCATGACTCAAGAGTTTCTTCTACACGATGATCCTATCCCCCGTGTCGAGCGTATGTCCCAACCCGACATCAAAGCCCATTATCATGACATCCGGACACGATCCGGCAATGTCTCTGTAAAAACCTGGCTGACCTGTTGCACATGACGGTCCAGTCCGAAGTCACGGGAACGCTTCCGGGCGGCGGCCACCATCCGATCCCTTGTTTTTGCTCCCTTGAGGAGGATGCGGGCGAAATCACCCAGATCGGAGGCACTGCCGGGAGTAAAGAGAAACCCATCTTTTCCGTGGGTGATAATCTCCGGCAACCCGCCGCTTCGGGCGGCAACCACCGGAACCCCACTGGCCATGGCTTCGACCACCACCCGACCAAACGGTTCATTCGTGGAGGGGAGCGCCAGCACAAAAGCAGCCGCATACCAGGGCCGGACGTCGCGTTTCGGGCCGATCCAATGGATCCGATCCGAGAAAGAAGACCGGCGAGTGCGCATTTGCATGGCGTTCCACCACGCCGGATCATGGGGATCTTTGTCCCCGACAAACAGGAGGTGCGCGTCAGGAAAGTCACCGGCAATGGACTCAAAGGCCGCTACCGCCAGATCGTGACGTTTCCACCGGGAGACCCGGGAAACCATCAGAATGTTCTTCCACGCTGCGGGGATGCCGGCTGGGGTTGGGATATCCGCCGTTGAAAATCGGTCGATATCGATACCGTTGTATACCAGTCGAACCTTTGGCCGGCAGGCGGCCGGAAAGCGGGCGGCTGTGGCCCGGCTGTTGGTAATGATCCTGGCGCTTAAGCGCTGGAGAACGGGGTCCAGCCTCGGGTCCGGATCGGCTATCCGACAATGCCAGATCATCGGTATCTGCAGTATTTTGGCGGCAAGACCGCCATACATTGCGGCACGGGATCCGTTGGCATAGATCAGGGAAGCGTGGTGGACACGGCAGCAGTCCAGGATCCGGCGCAAATCCGCTAGCGATTTATGAAGCAACCAGGGACGAATCGATGACAAGGAAGACACCCGGGTTTCAACCGACCGTTTCCGGAGTCGATCGTAAAGGTCGCCGGTTCCGGGGGTTAACGCAATAACATTCCAGGATCCTTTCAGCCCCGCCACCACATCGAGAAAAGAATGCTCTCCTCCGCCAAGCATATCGGCATGATTGGATATGGCCAGCAGTCTTACACGCACAGATAGTCCACAGTTCGTCACTCGTGTAGCCGATGATAGAATTGTATCGTACGGGAAGCGATGGCGGGCCAGCCGTATGTCGACGTGGCCAGAGCAGCGGCCCGCGCTCCCATGGTCTGCCAGCGATGGCGCTGGGAGATGGCACGCGTGATCGCCTCGGTCAATCCTCTCACAGTGGCATCGGGTGCCAGGAAACCGAAGTCCGGTGTGATCGTTTCCGGAAAGGCGCCCACGGGTGTGGCGATAACGGATTTCCCGGCTCCCATGGCGGCCAACAGCACGCCGCTTTGATCAATCTGTCGATACGGCAGCAAAACCGCATCGGCAATTTCAAACAGTGCGGCGATATGGGATTCCGGGACATACGAAAATCGTAACACCACCTTCTCGTCCAGGTTTGCCTCATGACAGACGCGCAGGAGCTCCTGTTCGAAAGCGTCATCCAGGGGCTTGCCAGCGACGAGAACCCTGAGATCATCCGGCCAGTCCCGGATACCGGCCACAGCGGCAAGCAGATTGTCGATTCCCTTATATCTGCGGATGGCGCCGAAAAAAATCATGTACCGATGATCGGGCAGGTCCAGTGTGTCCAGCGCCGCAGACCGGCTCAGCCCGGATTGTCGGGTAAACAAACCATAATGGCCAGGGGGGATAACCGCACATGGCACGTTGAAGTTTGGTCCCATCAGCGCCTTTAGCGTGTCAAGGCTTTTGGCCGAATGCAGAATGAGACCGGAGCAATTCCGATAGAGCCGCTTGGAGTAAAAGACGCGGCCATCGCGAATGGCATGGGGAATGACGTTGTGTACGGTCAGGATGCGAGCATAGGGGCTGCGCACCAACCGGGCCGCCATAAACACCATCCAATCCCGTCGAGATGAAAGGATGGACTGGAAGTGAATGCGTGTGGCCCCTGTCTGTTTAACCGCCGAAAGGAGCCGCCGCCATTCGAGAGAAAACGCGTCTCCCCGGAACACACGCATCACCGGATAGGTTTTATCATACCCGGCCAGGGCATACCGATGGGTGTGGGTGACCAGGCAAATGTCATGTCCCGCCTGTGCCAGCGCGGTACACAGGCAATGGGTGTAATGGCCGATGCCTCCCCATCCGCCGGTTTCCACCATCAACGTCACATCTGTCGGCATCGTTGACGCACCCCCTTGCAAAATCGACCGTCATCCATGCCGACGCGTGCTGGCCGAGAACGTCTGAGCACCCGCGGTTACGGCGTTTGCAGTAACTGAAGATTTTGGCGAAGACATATCCATCATGGGATCGGTTCTTGCATGTGGCGTGCCATGTCGGCGCTGACGCATAGCTCCGCATGGTCACCGCCACGGAATCGCCGCTGGACATCTGCCTCCGGAAAGGGTGACATCGGGTCTGGGCGACGTGGGTGGCAAAGGCTGAAATTATTAATTTTATTAGAAATATAACCGAAATGACCCTTTGTTGTCAAATGGATAGCGTTTATTTTACCTGAAATCTAAGGAGGTTATGGAAAGATTCCCGGACCGGGCGGGCCCGGACAAACCATTTTCCCTAAGGCCGCTTTCACCGGGATGGACCGTAACCTGCCTTATTTCTTGACAATTCAAGACAATTTGCGATAAATTAGGGTTTTGAACGAACGGGTAAAACGGCCTCCAAGACGATGCCGTCCTCCCCTGAATGAGGAAGAGTGAACCTGAGGGAGCCATTTTGGCAAGAACAGACACGATTTCTTCCACCGAAAAATTGTTGGATCTGATCCGCGGGAAACAGCCGGTCGACATCCCCCCGGCACCGGCCGAGCCTCCCCCCGCATCTGAAGCGACCGGGCTGCCGGCCCGGCTTGGTTAGCTGTTTAAAATCCGACGGCCGGCCACCATCGGCGTCAGTCTAGGGTACACGGACCTCAAACTGGCAAAGATCCATCAGGCATCGAGTACCAGTCAGGAACTTGTCGACTATCGCTCCATCGTCTATCCCCCGGGCCTCAACCCCCAGCATGCCGACTTTCCATCATTCTTAAAACGGGAGCTCAGCGATTTTACGCGGGATACGAAATTTCCGGAAATCTGGAGTTCGATTTCTTCCGCCCGTGTCGAGTTGCGCTTCCTGAAAATTCCGAAAGTCCCACGGAGACAGATTGCCAACACGGTATTCTGGACATTCAAGAAAGAGGTCGCCTTTACCGAGCAGGAATCCGTATTCGATTTTGACTTTCTGGGGGAAACCCTCGAAAACGGCGTGCCGAAATTCGAGGTCCTGGCGTACACCGCCCCCCGCCAGGAGGTCGATGACCTGAAGCAGGTTTTTTCCCGCAGCGGATTTTCCCTGGCCGGCATTTCCATCGTGCCGTTCCTGCTGCAGAATCTTCTCCGCAATCAATGGATTCCCCTTGACGGTGAGAATGTATGCAGTCTGTATGTCGGCCGGGACTGGTCCCGGATCGATATCTTTTTGAATCACAATCTGGTGTTGTCACGGGGTATCAAAGCCGGCATGAACAGCATGGTGGAGGCGATCCGCCAGCATCTGTCCGAAGAGGCCATCATCGATATGGATGAGGCGGTTGCGGTTGAGTCCGAACCGGAAAGCACCGGCCTGGACAGCACCGAACCGGATGGGCTCGAACAAGCCCGCCGCATCTTCTTCGGCTTTCTCCATCACCCGGCCTTTGCCGATCTTACCCCGGAGCGGATGTATGCCGATAACGACATCTATCAAATGGTGCTTCCGGCCCTGCAACGATTGATCCGACAGGTGGATCGGACATTGCGTCATTTCTCTTTGAAGTTTGACAACCTCGGTGTGGACAAGGTGTTTATCTCCGGGCCCATTAACGGGCAGATGCTTTTGGTCAATACCAACAGCCAGGTCCTGAATATCGACCTGGACGTATTTGATCCCATGGGAGCGGCCTCGACCCTTGACGAGGGTATTTCTCCCCCGCCAAGTATCACCGAACGTGAGTCCTATCTGCCGGCCGTCGGTCTGGCCCTGTCGCGAAATGATCGGACGCCCAATTTTCTCTATACCTACAAGGAAAAACGCAAGGACGAAACTGCCCGTCGGATCAGCTCCGGCATCTATTTTACGCTCCTGCTGGCGTCCGTGGTGTGCTTGGCCGTTTTCATCTGGCAAACCACCATTCTGGATCGAAAGAGCCTTGAGCTGGAAGGTTTGAATCGAGAGCTGGATTCCACCAATCCCCGGGTCACCGAGGCGATGATCTCAGACCTGTTGGTACAGGTGAAAAGCAAACAGGCGAAACTCCGGCAGGTGGGGAAGCGCTATCAGGGGATGGCCGTCATCAATGAAATCACCCGCCTGACCCCCGACGACATTCGACTCCTTACCGTGGACATCCACCTGGGGACCGTGGGCAAATCGAAAGGGACCTCGAAACTCATTCTGGAAGGGGTGGTATTTGGGGATCGACGCTCGCCGGAGTCCGCCCTGGCGGAATATCTTGTGAAACTTGAAAAGTCTCCGATTTTTAGCAGCTTCAGTATCAAGCGGCGTGCGTTTGTGGAAATTGAGGAGCGGGAGGTCTTGCGGTTTACCGCGCATTTGCGAATTATCTGACGCCCCAGCGGAACCTGGCAGCAGGTATGGACGGTGCCCGCAACGGACCGTACTCCGGGGGCCGCTCGGGACCGCGTTTCGATGCCATATCGAGCCCCCTGAATGAAGGCAATGACAATGTTGGTACGAAATCTGCTTGCTTCAAAGTTTGCGAAACCGCTCATCTTCGGTTTGGCCATCACCCTTTTCGTGGGCGTGGCCATCGTTCCGGCGTTTTTTTCCATTGCCGAAACAGAACGGGAGATAGAGCAGGTCGAGATCGAGCTGGATCGACAGCGTAAACTGTTCCCTGTTTTTGTGAGGCTGTTGAAGGCCTCCAGAGAGACGTCACCGGAGCTTCTGCCGCTACCGGAGGCGACAAAATTGTCGCGCGGTAACACCAGTGAAGCCACCGGCATGTTGCGAAGCATCGCCGCGGACAGCAATTTGGAGGTGGAGACCATTTCACCGGACATGCAAACGATTTTGAAGGGTTCCAAATATCTGAAAGTAAATGCCGTTTTCAGCGGCGGCATGGGCGAATTTCGCGATTTGCTGGTCAAACTCGGAGGCGTACCGTATCTCCAGCATATTGATGACATGAAACTCCAAACGATCGAGGCGTCCCACCGGCTCCGGTTCAGTCTGACGCTCTGGCTGAACCAGGATTAGACCGAGGAACCCACAGCGGATACGCCATGTCTAAACGGGAGAAAGGCATAATCATCGCAATGGCGAATGCGATCTTGTATGGCGGCTACAGCCTGTTGGCCCCGGCGTCTGAAACCCCGGAGCCTGCACTCGCCGAACAGACCCTTAAGGATGTGGAAGATTTCGTACTGGGAGTGATCGCCGAATTGCCGCGATTTTCCCTGAACAAAACCGAGCAGTATACGATTGCTGCAGCGGCAGCACCTTGGGCGGGAAATCCATACCTACAAGTCACCCTTGAGGAAGACAAGGCCCCGGAAAAACTGTCGGAGACCGTACCCGAGCCGGATCTGCCGTTGGTGTTCTCCGGATTTATTCAGCTTGGAGATCGACGTCTGGCCATCATCAACGGTAGGGAATACGAGCCGGGAGATGCTCTTGAGATTTCCGGTTATGTGCTGAGGGCGGTCTACCCCTCTCATGTGGAGCTGGTATGGCTGGATTCAGACGACGTGCGGGTGGTTCCTTTGGAAGAATTTGTCCGTAGTGAAGGCAAGGTCTCATCCCCCAGGAAATAGGCAGGGATCCCTATGACAACTCCACCAAGGCGACGCTGTATCCTGTCCGCTGCGGTCCTCCTCGGTCTGATGACCCTGGCGGCGACGGGCTGCCAGACCGATGTCCCGGCCAAAAAGGATCCCTTTTTTGAAAAATGGAAAGTCACGGCAGAACAGTCCCGCGGATATTCGCCGGCCCCCCGGAAACGATCCCTCGAAACCGAGGCGATCGAAAGGGCCCCCGTATCCCCGGCCCTGGGGCCGGGAGCCGACGCGCGCGCCCTGCCCCGACAGATGATTTCACTGAAAATGCACAATACAGAGGTGTCGGTGCTGCTTCGGGCCCTGGCCAGAGCGGCCGGTCAGGATATCATTATCAACGAAGGGCTGAAGGGCCGGGTCAATATCGATGTGGACAAAGCCCCATGGGACCAGGTCTTTTTGAGCATCCTCCAAGCCCAAGGCCTGTCCTATGAAATCGACGGGAACATTCTCCGCATCGTCACCCTGGAAGACCGGAACCAGAACCTGAAAAACCTGGAGACGGAAAAAAAGATCCGGGCCAAAAGACGTGAGCTTGAATTAACCGATCGTCTGATCACACGAGTTATTAAAGTCGATTATGCCAATGCCACGCGTCTGAGGGCGAACCTGGAAAAATTCCTGACCCAGGAAGCCGAAGGAAAACCCATCGGCTCGGTTCTGGTCGACGAACACACCAATTCCCTCATCGTATCTGCCATCCCGGACGATGTGAACCGGATGATTCCCTTGATCGAGGAACTGGATCGACCCACTCCCCAAGTCCAGATTGAATCCCATATCGTTCAATCTACCCGGGCGGCGACCCGGGAACTGGGGGTTCGCTGGGGAGGGCTAAGCGAACAGGGAAACTTTTTCATCGTCCCGGATGCCTCCCAGGCATCCGGCCTGACGCCGGGATTGGCCGGCTCGGCCACGGTGGCGGAATCCGCGGCCTCCGGTTTTATGGTGAATCTTCCGGCAACCGGTGTCGCCGCCGGCACCGCCAATGCACGGGGACTGGCCGTCGGTATCATTGGCCAGCAGGGCAGCAACATCCTTCAGCTTCAGCTGGAGGCCCTTGAAACCCAGTCCATGCTGAATATTCTTTCCAGCCCTTCCATCACGACCCAGGACAACCAGGTCGCCATGATCGAAGCCGGAACGCAAATTCCCTTTCAGACCGTCGAAGATAAAGAGGTCAAGATCGAATACAAAGATGCGGTCCTTCGGCTCGAAGTGACTCCCCACATTATCGAGGGAAGAACCTTGAAGCTGAATATCAAGGTCACCAAAGACCAGCCGGATTTCTCGCGGGAGGTTCGGGGGCAACCGACGATTATTACGCGGCGGGCGGAGACCAGTGTGATTGTTTTCGACGGTCAGACCACCGTCATCGGCGGGTTGATCGAGGAGACCAAAGCCACCGGGGAAGAGGGGGTGCCGGGGCTCAAACACATTCCCCTGTCGGGCTGGCTGTTTAAAGGGGCGTCGCTGGATCAAGACAAGCAGGAGCTGTTGATCTTTATCACCCCCCGGATTCTTCCGGTGAATGAAATGTATTAACGGTGTTCGAAGGTGCCGGCGTCATGGATTACTTCAACATACTCAAACTCAAACGGGAGCCGTTTTCAAATTCTCCAGACCCGGACTTTTTTTTCCACTCCCGACAGCATCAGCTGTGTCTGCAGAAACTGGAGCTGGCACTGCGATTGCGACGGGGGCTCAATGTCGTCCTCGGGGATGTGGGAACTGGGAAGACCACCCTGTGCCGACAACTCATCCGCCGCTTTGCCGATGACCCCGATATCGAAACCCACTTGATCCTGGACCCGGATATCGCGGATCCGGAAGAGTTTCTGGGCATGGTCGCCGAGATGCTCATCGGCTCCCGGCCGGAGCACGCGGCAACGCCATGGCAGCTCAAGGAAACGGTCAAAAAGACCTTGTTTCGAAAAGGGGTGGATCAACGGCGAACCGTTGTGTTGATCATCGACGAGGGTCAGAAAATCCCACCGAAATGCCTGGAACTGTTACGAGAATTTCTCAATTACGAAACCAACGAACACAAACTGCTTCAAATTGCCATTTTCGCCCAGACCGAATTCCAACAGACGCTGCATACCCACGCCAATTTTGCGGACCGGATCAATCTTCTCCATACGCTGGGTCCCATGAACTTCAAGGATACCCGGCAGATGATCCGATTTCGCATCGACCAATCCCGGGATGCCCAAAGAACCTCGGATCTGTTCACCTTTCCGGCCCTCTTTGCGGTCTACAGGGCCACCGGAGGTTATCCTCGAAAAATCGTTCATTTGTGTCATCAGTGTCTTCTGGCGGTCATTATCCAGAATAAAACGCGTGCCGGCTGGGCACTGGTGCGATCCTGCTCCCGTCGCGGGGAGCGGACCGGCCGTCTGGGGTGGTGGCTCCCGGCAGGCGTTGCGGCGCTGGTACTGGTTGTTACAGGGCTTCTGATCGTGGCCGGACCCTCCAACGACCCTCCGCCCGAAAACCGGCAGCAGGGTGCGCCTCTGGTCGAACAGCCATCCGTAGCCGCCCCCCCGCCGCCCATCGTCGGGACACAGCCCCCGACCGGGAAGAACGGCGGATCTGGTCGTACGGCCGACGGAGAGCCGCCAGCCGCTGACAGAAAGCCGGCCGAAACAGCGGACCTTATCGCTTCCGCACCGCCTGAAAAGACCCTTCCCGCGGAAAACGCCGCAGGTCCGAAACCACCGGCGGCAAAGCAGGAGACCGAGGGGCCGGAACGCACCGGCCAAATCGCTCCTCCGGACACCCTGGGTCGAGTGACCCTGGGAAACCGTGAAACCCTATGGCGTCTGGTGGAAAAGGTCTATGGCAGCCACGACCCGCGATATCTGCAGTCGGTTCAGGAGACAAACCCGCATATCCGTGACCTGGATCGGGTCGAGGTGGGGGAGCAGATTATTGTTCCGGCCATTCCGACCCGGGTTCAACCCTCCGGTCAACGGCGCATCTGGGTGCGGCTGGCAGAGGCCAGGACTCTCGATTCCGCCGTTGACATGCTCCGGAACCATCCACCGGAAGCTCCCCCGATTCGGGTCATCCCCCACTGGAATCACCGGAACGGCCTTTCATTTTCCGTCCTGCTGAAAAGCGTCTATTATGACGATGTCTCTGCCCGGAGTCAGAGCGATCGGATCACCCGTGTTGTCGGGAGCACCCCGGAGCTGGTGTCGAGCTGGGCGCCGGATACCATTTTTTACGCGAATCCCTATCGAATTCCGAGGCTGTGATGACAGATTCCGAAAGCATCGTCAGTTCCTTTTTCGGCGCATCCGTGGGAAAGCAGACCCCTCAACGCAAGCGTCTCGGAGAGATGCTGCTGGAGTCGGGCCTGATCACCGAAGAACAGCTCAAACAGGCCATCGTCGGCCATAAACGCTCCAATATCAAACTCGGCCAGTACCTGATCCAACAGGGTATGGTGAGCAACTCCCAGATTACCGATCTGATATCCAAACAGCTGTCCATTAAAAAATACCGCACCGACCGCTACCCCCTGAATGTCCGGCTGACCGATGTGCTGCCATTGGAAATGGCCCAGAAGTACCAGGTCGTCCCACTGGAAAAGACCCAATTTCTGCTGACGATCGCCATGGTCGACCCCACGGACATCAACGCCATGGATGCCATCGAAATCCATACCAATTTGGAGGTCGAAGCGGTGATCTGCTCGGAGCAGGAATTCAACAGCATGCTTTCGAGCATCTATGGGACCTACACGGACATCGGCGGTGTTCTCGAGGACATGAGCGTCGAACGGCCCGACGAGGCCGGTGCGGAGCCGACCGAAGAACTGGAAGTGAGCTCCCTTCATGACATGGCCGAAGAGGCGCCCATCGTCCGGCTGGTAAACTCCATTCTCGCCCAGGCCGTCCGGGAGGGTTCCAGTGACGTCCACATCAGTCCGGAAAAGGAATACGTCCAGGTTCGATTCCGGGTGGACGGGATCTTGCACGAGGTTCCGGCGCCCCCGAAGGCGATGATTCTTCCCATCATATCCCGGTTGAAAATACTCGCGAACATGGACATTGCCATGTCGCGCGTTCCCCAGGACGGCCGCTTCACGGTACGTATGGATAATAAGGAAATCAACATCCGGGCATCCACACTCCCCACAATTTATGGCGAAAATGTGGTGCTCCGGCTCCTTGATACCAGTGCCGGCGTCTTTTCCCTCGAAAAACTCGGCATGGTGGAGACGGACCGTGAAAAGCTGGAGGCCATGGTGCACAAACCGTATGGCATGATCCTCAGCACGGGTCCGACGGGAAGTGGTAAAAGTACCACCCTGTATTCCATTTTGAAGAAAATCAATAAGCCGGATATCAACATCATCACCCTGGAAGACCCGGTCGAGTATCGGATGGAAAAAGTGCGTCAAATCCAGTTGAATCGGAAAGCGGGGATGACGTTTGCCAGCGGTCTACGGGCGATCATGCGCCAGGACCCGGATGTTATCATGGTGGGGGAAATCCGCGATCCGGAAACCGCATCCATTGCGGTACAGTCCGCTCTCACCGGCCACCGGGTGTTGAGTACGGTTCACACGAACGACTCGGCAGGAGCCATCACCCGCTTAATCGACATGGGGAGCGAGCCGTTTCTGGTATCATCGGTCATGCTGGTATCCATCGCCCAAAGGCTGGTGCGGCGGGTCTGCTCGTACTGCAAGCGGCCATATACGCCCCCCCCGGCGGCAGTGGAACTCTGGGGCTTTGGCAAAGACGTCACCGGGGATTTTGTCCAAAGCGACGGGTGCTTCAATTGTCTTGACAAGGGCTATAAAGGACGAACCGGTATCTACGAGGTCTTGATCATCACGGAAATGGTCCAGGATATGATTCTCAAGCGCCGCTCCGCCCAGGAGATCACGGCCGCCGCCCGGGAAGCCGGAATTTTAAAGACGCTGAAGGAAGACGCCGCCGAAAAAGTCAGGATGGGGGTGACGACCCTGGAAGAAGCCACATCCGCAGTCATGACCTGACGCTTCAGAGGACCGCGGTGATTTAAACAGGTCCGGGCGCGCTGTCAACGGACCCAGCGAGTACGCTATGCCCAAGTTCTCCTATCAGGCGATCAATCAGAGCGGCAACCTCGTCTCCGGTGAGGTCGATGCCGATACGGTGGACATCGTCAACAACATGCTGGCGGCGCAGGGGTATGTTCCAACCACCGTGACGCAAAAAAGCGATGCCGCTCTGAGTGTCAATTGGACCAAGATCCGAACGCGCCTCTCGGTCATCAAACCCAACGAACTCACCCTCTTCATCAAGCAGCTCCGAACGCTGCTGACGGCGGGGGTGCCCATCACCAAAATTCTGGAGGTACTCGAAAACCAGACCGACAATTTGAAATTGCGGGGCATTATTACCCGGATCTCCCAGGACATCCGGGAAGGTTCCAGCCTGTGCGATGCCTTTCGCAGACATCCGAAAGCCTTTTCACCGCTCTATTGCAGTATGGTACAGGCCGGCGAGGCCAGCGGCGCTCTTTCGGAAATTCTCGATCGGTTGATCTACATTGCGGAACACGAGAACAAAAGCCGGTCGGATATAAAATCCGCCATGCAGTACCCGATCCTTGTCATCTCTTTTCTCGTGATTGCCTTTTTTGTGTTGCTCACCTTCGTGGTTCCGAAATTTGTCGGTATTTTTACCAGCGCCGGACTCCAGTTGCCGCTGCCCACGAAAGTCTGCATGGGGATGTACCATATCATTTCCGACTACTGGTATTTTTTGGTGGGCGGCACGATAATTCTGCTTGTGGGCACCTACTATTACGTCCGCAGCGACAAGGGGAAATTGGCAGCATATCGTTTGATGATGCGCGTGCCGATCCTCGGCCCGTTGCTCATCAAAGCCGCCATGTCACGATTTGCCAGCATATTTTCGATTTTACAATCCAGCGGGGTGACGGTCATGGAGGCCATGAAGATCCTGTACGGGACCATCAGCAATGCGGCCATTGCCAAAGAGCTGGATCAGATCAACGAGCGCCTCGAGCAAGGTCGCGGTATTGCTAATCCGTTAAAGTCATCACGATATTTTCCACCCCTGGTGATCAACATGATCTCTATCGGAGAGGAGGCCGGCAATCTCGAGGACATGCTCAACGAAATCGCCAAGCACTATGATGATGAGCTTGAATACGAAATGAAACGACTGTCCGATGCCATCGGTCCCCTGCTGACCGTCGGTCTGGCCGCTGTGGTCGGTTTTTTTGCCCTGGCCATCTTTTTGCCCATGTGGGATCTGACACAAATGGTTCGATAATGAAGGATATCCGCTTTCAAATCAGTCTGTATGTTATCATCCCGGTGATATTTGTCGGGATCGCGCTCATCTCGATCATCGGGTCCCATAACCTGACGGACTACTTTTTCCAGCGGGATACTGCCCCCCAACGCGCCGTCATGATTTTTGGGGTGACCATGGCCGTGATCACCTTCGGACTCGGCCTGATCATTGCCAAACTGCTCTTGGGGCCGGTGGAACGGTTTGTCCGAAAGACGGAGGAGTTGGGAATTCTTGCCCAAATTGACACCGTACCGAGACACTCCCGGGCCCATAACGACGACATGGGGCGCTTCAATGTGGTCCTGGAAACGGTGACCGAATTATTGAGCAAGGTGGATTCTCAGAAATTATTTCCCCAGATTGTCGGCCAGAGCCGGCCCATCCGCCGTGTGTTGAATCAGATCGTCAAGGTGGCCAGCACCGATGCGACCGTCCTGATCATCGGCGAAACCGGGACCGGTAAAGAACTCATCTCTAAGAGTATTCACGAACACAGTCAACGGGGCTCCCGGCCCTTCGTGGCCATCAACTGCGCCGCCATTCCGGCGAGCTTGCTGGAGAGCGAGCTCTTTGGCCATGAAAAAGGCGCCTTCACCGGCGCAGACAGCCGGAAGCTGGGGAAATTCGAGACCGCCCATGGCGGGACGGTGTTTCTGGACGAAATCGGTGACATGCCTCTGGAAACCCAGGCGAAGATGCTCCGCGTCTTGCAGGAGTCCAAATTCGAGAGGGTCGGGGGCGTTCAGCCGATCCATGTCGACGTGCGGTTTATTGCCGCCACCAACAAGGATCTGGCCCGAATGGTCGAAGTTGGAGCCTTCCGCCAGGATCTGTTCTACCGGCTGAATGTGTTCACCATCCAGCTGCCCCCGCTGCGGAAACGCCAGGAAGATATCCCCGCCCTGGTGAGCGAATTTCTGCGCCGGCTGGGAAAAGAAGACCTGCAACCCTCCCCTGAAACCGTGCAAATTCTGTCATCCTATGCCTGGCCCGGAAATGTCCGGGAACTCCAAAATGTGGTGGAGGCCGCGTCGGTGATGGCCGGTTCAGCCATCGAGCCGATCCATCTGCCGGTCCATATGACCCAGGACTGGAAAGGACCGGAAATCCCGTTAACGGATTGCTCCTGGGATAAAAGTTTGGACGAACACCTGCGCGATTTCGAGAAACGGCTGATTCTCGAAGCGCTCAAACATTGCGGCGGCGTACAGGTTAAAGCCGTAAAAATGCTGGGCATCAAGGAACGCAGTTTGTGGCACCGCATCAAAAAACTGGACATCGACATCACCGCCCTGAAGTCGGAGCTGAATGTCGCGATGCACCCCGCTGCGCCTCCGGAGTCAAACTAAACCCCTCGTATCGTTTCGTTTTCAGACCGGACCCACATTTTTTGGGAAGATCGACGAAAATTGATGGCCGTCCTACAATATTTGAAGTAACTTCGCCGGATGTGATCTGAAATCCTGTGGCTTCCCCCTCGCCTGGAAAGGCTATTTCTTTTCAAAGTTCCGGTATCGTTTGAAAATATGTATCGCCGGCCCATCCGGAACGATTTCATGAATAAATGGCATGCTCTATGCATCCTACAAGCGAGAAAAGGACTGGCATTCGGCTGCCCCGAACCAAGGCCGGATACGCAATGAATTTCTAAACCGATGGCAGGTGTATCATGAAAAAGACGCGAATACTGAGAACCGAAGAAGGCTTCACGCTGATCGAGATCATCGCGGTCCTGGTTATTCTGGGGATTCTGGCAGCCGTTGCCGTGCCGAAATATTTCGATCTCCAAACCAAAGCGCGGGAGAAAGCGATCTATACCGCTGTTTCCGAAATAAAGGTACGGATCAACCAGCATTTTGCCAGCAGACTGCTTCAAGGGGATACGATGGCCGGCATCAGTTTCAAATCAAGCACCGTTCTTGACAATCCATCCGACCTGGGCCCGGAATTCTATGTTTCCAGCTGGCAGTGGACCAGCGGGTCATCCGTCGTGTCGTTCGTCATCACCTACCCCGTGGGCGATTCGAATCCCTCGTCAATACAACAAACCGTGAATCTGCCGAAATTTAAGGCATCGCCATAGGATCATCGTACGCCGTCGGATGGCGGACAAGCCGGTTTCAGAACGCGCGGCAAACGGACGGAAAGGAGGGTGCAAAAGACCCTCCTTTTCCATTTGGTGACGGGCTGCGATCCTGCAGGCAGCCCCCCCTGAAGTCATCCCGATCCCTGTGCATTCCAAAAATGTGCATGACGTCCGGATGTGGGGCCCCATCGGACCTTGTGAATCACTTTGCAGATGCGGTGCTGCTGCAGAGGACCTGCTGGATAGCCTGCGAGATAACTTCGATGCGGGAACCGTCCATGGAGTTATACTTGAGATCGAATTCATCCAAAACACCCTGAAGCGCCCTGCCACCCAGTTGCCCCCGGAGTTCCCCCACAGCCTGTTGGAGCATCCGTTTCTGTTCGGTCAGAAAGTAGATTTCGATGAGGGCCAGTCGGACCGACACATGGTCCGGATAGAGCGTCCGATAACGTTCAAAATGCCATTGGGCCTGTCTCAGATCACCCTTTTGACGCAGGGCTTCTCCGATGATGAGATCCGACTTGCCTCGATCGCCGATCATTCGACGGGATGCGACGGCCTCTTGGATGGCGCGATCCGGATTTCCGAGACGCAGGGCAATCAGGGCCAACGTGTGTCGGAAATCGGCCACATGCGGATTTCTCCGGATCGCCTCCTGGGTCATTTCGAGGGCCTCCAGTAGCCGATCTTGAAACAGACGAATACGGGCAATATTGTTGTACGCCTCGGAGTTGCCGGGCTCATAGACAAGGGATTCCTGCATATGCGCCAGGGCCTTGTCCAAGTCGTTTGTCATCATATAGTACAGCCCCAAATTATAATGGGACATGTATTTTTGATGCGTTCGGGCACCCGATCTGGCCTTTAGCGCCAGATCCAGTTCCCGGAGGGCTTCCGGGTACCGTCCAGCCACCATATACGCTTTCGATAAGTTATGATGAGGCCGGTGAAGATTTCCAGACTTGATCACATTGTCCTCCCAAAGGGTGAGTTCCGTGCGAAACACCCGGTTTCGATCGTAGGTGGTGTGCCCATTGGCAATCAACACCATGATGACCGTAAGCGCTCCCAGAAGCTGGATAACGGGCTGGTAGGAAAAGTAATCAAGGAAGCGGATGACTCCAATGGCCACGGGAACGAAGAGAAATGCCGCCGGCAGGTAATTGCGGTGTTCGAAGACCATTTCCAATGGGATAACCGAGCCTTCCGTGACGTGGTTCATCAGAAAAAACAGGACAGAAAAAGCCACCATGGGCCATCGCCGTGATGCCCAGATGGCGGCCACCGCAGATCCAACAAGAATGGCTATGGCGGGCAAGGTGGACCAGGGGAAAAGAAAGGTCCGGGAAATCTCAACGTTATACAGGAGTGTCATCCGGGCCGGCGTGGGGTACATCAAAAGTCCAATATAAAACAGCCATACCCGCGGTTGTGTCAACAACCGCTCGGAAAGGGTGAACGGGCGCGCAAGGTACCCGCTCAGAATCCGATTTCCGTATATCTGCCACAGGACAAGGGCCAGGACGACGACGGCCCCGAACAGAAACCAGATCACGGTTCGGACCCGTGCCGGATGCCGACCCCCTTGAATCAGCAGGATTTCCATGAGACCCAGGGCAATCGGCAGGGTCACGGCATTCTCCTTACTGAAAAATGCCATCGTACCGCTGACCAGACAGAGCCCGCCAAACACAAGAGCGCGCCATGGCTGAGGGGCGGTGCGTGCCTTGGCATAACAGAGCATTGCCAGGAAATAGAACAGCCCCGCCAAAACGGCCATGCGCTGGACGACATAGGTGACGGCGGTGACGTGGATCGGATGGATCGCCCACATAAAGGCCGCCAAGAGCGCAATACCCGATGCCGTGCTGGCATACCGGTCACCCAGCGCCGGGAGACGCAGGCAGGTCACCAGAAGCTGATAGAGCACCACCGCGGTGAGATAATGCAGAAAAAAATTGACGAGGTGATACCCAAACGGATTCAATCCATGGACCCGGTAGTTCAGCGCGAAGGTCAGATAAGCCACCGGCCGATTGAGACTGCCGCGGCTGAAGTCCCGACCGTGGAAGCTTTGTCTCAGATCCTCCCATGTCAGCCCGTTTCCCTGAATGTTGATATTGCTGATGATATTTCCGAAATCATCAAAGTGAAACTCGCTGAAAAAGCTGTTCGAATAGATCAGAAGCAGGACCATGAAAAGCCCGGCGGCCGTAAACATCCGATTCCGGGCGGCCTTGGTGGGTGGGGGCCAGTGCAGGTCGAAACCGTCATCTTGTGCGATTCTCATTTTGTCTCGGCACATGAACAATTTTTTGTTATAATAACAAGTGACTGCATCTTACCATGTTTTTCTCCGGCTAGCCACCGGGTCCGGGCATCGGTAAGGACGGCATGACCCGAGAACCAAGGCCCCGGAGCATCTCGGCAAACGGACCGAAGCCCGGGTGGACATGGACGATATCGACATCCAAGGGACGGCGCACCATCCACAGCACTATCCGTGGGGTTTGCGGCCACCGTTTTTGACTTTTGGGGGGTTGCGGGCTAATGATCCACAGGATGTCGACCCGTATCTCAAGGGGACACCGGCCGCAGATCCGGCGGCCGCGAAGGGATTTGATGGCCCAAAGATTGCATAAAAAATCACAGTTGACCCACGATCCCTTCCCGCATCCTCCGGGCGCCCCCCGCGGGAGAAAACGATGGGACGAAACAGAGCGCTCCCCATGAAGGGCGATGTTCCGGCACGCCTTCTGATAACCGCGTTCTCCAAGGAGACCTGGCATGCAGGCTAAACGCAAGACCGCCAGTTTACTGGACGACACCATGCTGTTTTTTGGTGTCGGGCTGGCTGTGGTGTATTGGCTCCTCGATTCCATGCTGCAGTTTCTTCTGAGCGGCGACGGCAGTTTCACCCACAGTTTCATCGGTGCCGATATCAATCAAATCGCCACCCGCCTGCTGGCATTATGCTTCTTCATGATTTTCGGCTCCCATGCCCAGTTCACCATAAACAAGCGCAAGGAGGTCGAAACACGGCTCCAGGAAAGCGAAGAACGTTACCGGACCATCCTTCAGAGTATTGAAGACGGCTACTACGAATTGGATCTCAGCGGTCAGTTTACCTTCTTTAATGACGCCCTTCCAAGAATCCTGCGGACCTCGCCGGATATGATCGACCGGATGAACATCCGTCATACATTGGCGCCCGATTCCCAACTGGATATCGTTCAAATTTTGGAACACGTCCGGGAGACCGGGGAATCCACAGAAATTCTGGGATGTCGCCTGTGGAGCCAGGAAAACAGTGAACGCGTCATAGAAGCTTCGGTTTCGCTGATCCAGGATGGAAAGGGAAATCCGACCGGGTATCGCGGGATCATCCGGGATGTGACCCGCCGGAAGCAGGCTGAAGCGCTCCAGTATGAAAAAATGGCGGCGGAAGCCGCAAGCCGATCCAAGAGCGAATTTCTGGCCAACATGAGCCATGAAATCCGCACCCCCTTGAATGCCATTATCGGTCTGGCAGAGCTGTTGGGAGAAACCGACCTGTCCGGGGAACAGCGGGAGGACCTCTCAATTATCCGATCGTCGTCCTATTCCCTGCTGGCACTGATCAACGACGTCCTCGACTTCTCAAAAATCGAAGCCAGCAGGCTCGAATTGGAAGACACCCAATTCGCGCTTCGGGACTTTACCGGTGAAACGTTAAAAATCATGGCCCCCAATGCGCATCAAAAGGGCCTGGAGTTGGTTTACTGGGTGCAACCCGAATGTCCGGACGAGGTGGTCGGGGACCCGACCCGCCTCCGACAGATTCTCCTGAATCTGATTGGCAATGCCATCAAGTTTACCAGCGACGGGGAGGTCGTTGTCACGGTGTCCGTCAAAGAGCGTCGTGACACGGATGCCATCCTGGAATTTTCAGTAAAGGATACCGGCATCGGCATTCCTGAAGACAAATACGAAACTATTTTCAGGGCCTTTCAGCAAGCCGACGGCAGCACCACACGGCGATTCGGGGGAACCGGTTTGGGATTGGCCGTCTCCAAACAGCTGGCAGAACTGATGGAAGGCCGTATCTGGGTAGAGAGTATCCCCGGTAAAGGCAGTAAATTCCATTTTATTGCGCGCCTGACCCTGCCGTCCGAGCCGCCGGAACCTACGGAGGTCAGGTTACCCGAGGACCTGGAAGGCATGGAGACCCTGGTGGTCGACGATACGGCAACCACCTATCAGATTCTCTGTGAAATGCTCAGGAATTGGAATATGGCGCCGTCCAGTGCACCCGGTGTCGAAGAAGCCAAAATGATGCTCAACGGAGAATCGAACGTTCAGCTTCTCATTGTGGATGCCGATATGCCGGGCCAGGGGGGCTCCGAATTGCTTCACTGGCTGCAGCGTCAGGAGGGACTGCATCCCAAGGTGGTCGTCATGCTCAGCGGGGGGCATCGACAAAGCCGTGCAGACTATCGGAGTCTCGGCGCCGATGCCACTGTCAACAAGCCGATCCGCCCATCGGATCTTTTATCCGCGATCCAAATTGCGTTGGGTCGGCCCCGCCCCCAGGGTGCTGGTGACTCCGCCAAACCGACTCTCGACATGGCCCCGGTCATGGCCCCTCTGGATATCCTGGTGGCCGAGGACACCCCGTTTAACCAGAAGTTCATCACACGACTGCTCACCAGATGGGGGCATCGACCCGCTGTGGTGGGAAATGGTCTACTGGCCTTGGACCGGATTACCAAACAGGATTTTGATGTCGTCTTTATGGATGTTCAAATGCCCGAGATGGATGGTCTCTCGGCGACCCGTGCGATCCGAGATTACGAAACCGGCGGCGGACGGCACATACCGATTATCGCCATGACGGCACATGCCATGAAAGAGGACCGGGAGCGCTGCATTCAGGCGGGAATGGACGACTACGTGTCCAAGCCCATATCTCCGGAAAAATTGCTCCAGTCCCTCCAGAATCTGCTGCCCCATAAATTGGCCACCGGCCCGAAGGCCACCGAGCCGGAAGCAGACGAACCCACGGAAGCACCACCGACCCCGGCATCCACCGAAATTTTTACGCCCTCGGCCGTGCTCGAGGCATTTGATAACGACTGGGAATTTTTAACCTCGTCCATCGACCTGTTCATCAGTGAGTACCCGGCGATGCTCCAAGGTATTCAACAGGCCGTAGCGGCGGGAAACGACAAGGACCTGGAACGCAGCGCCCATGCCCTGAAGGGCATGCTGGGTAATTTTCGGGCCAAGTCCGCGGCGAAAACAGCGCTAACTCTTGAGCAGATGGGCCGTGCGGGAGATTTAGCAACGGCGGAGGAGGAGCTGGCGCAACTGGAAACTCAGGTGCGACAACTTGAAGCCCAGCTGTCCCAGATGATGAAGGAGGGCGCGCCGTGAACGTGTTGATCGCCGAAGATGAAGCCATTACGCGGAAACGCCTGCAGCACTTTATCGAGAAATGGGGGCACCGTGTCATCCCCGCGGAAAATGGGCAGGAAGCGCTTGAAGAGTATCTGAACCAGTCCATTGATATGGTGATCACGGATTGGATGATGCCGAAAATGGACGGCGTCGAACTGGCACGACAGCTGCGTGGGCACTCCAATAACAAAGCCTACGTGTATATCATGCTGCTCACCGCCAAGGGAGAAAAGGAGGACAAGATTACGGGGCTGTCGGATGCCGGGGTGGACGATTATGTCGTCAAGCCCTTTGACCCGGATGAACTGCGTGCCCGGGTCGCTGTCGGTGAACGCACGGTCCGTCTGGAGCGCACCCTTCGCGAATACAGTGAAGGGCTTGAAAAAATTGCCCGCCGCCAGACGCGGATCATCCGTAAAACACAGGAAGAAACCATTTATCGGCTTCTGTCGGCCCTGGAATCCCGGGATGAGGAAACCGGGGGGCACGTGCGCCGAATTGCGCTGTTCAGCGCCAAGCTGGCCGAAAAACTGGGCTGGCCGGACAAAATGATCGAAGATCTGTTGCTGGCGGCGCCGATGCACGATATCGGCAAAATCGGGGTGCCGGACCGAATTCTGCAAAAAAAGGGGCGTCTGACCCCCGATGAATATGAAATTATCAAAACCCATGCCGCCATCGGGGGCGAAATACTGAAAAATTCGGAATTCCCGATGATCCAGCTGGCGTGTGAAATCGCCCAGAATCATCATGAAAAGTGGGACGGAAGCGGGTATCCGAACGGCCTCGAGGGCGAAGGCATTCCTGAATCGGCTCGCATTGTAGCCCTTGTGGATGTCTATGACGCGCTGAGCAACGACAGGGTATACCGAAAAGCCTTGCCTCGCGATGAAGTCCTGACCATCATGGCCCAGGGCCGCGGGTCCCATTTTGACCCCCAAATTTACGATCTCTTTATCGATTCTCTGCCGGAATTTAATCGGATCGCCGGTGAACACCCCTAAACGGATCGGATTCGATCCTTCCCATCCTTTCCACGGATGTCCGTGGCACCTTCCCCGTCCCGAGAATTCCAAAAAGCCATTTTTGTCATGACAAAATCGTCATCTACCGGAGCGCTGCCGCCGGTCGGATACTCCCTGCTCCTGATTCTCGATCAGGAGAGGACCAAATTCCATTGGCAAGGGTCGGAGAGCCCGATTTATTGAGAAAAAACGGAATCTTTGGTATAAAAATTGAATGATGAAATTCAGAATGAACCGTTTGCAATGGATTCCAAATCCCCGGAACAGGGCAGGGATGACTCTGATCGAACTGGTCGCCGTCCTTCTGGTCATGTCCATTCTTATGGCGGTAATTCTCGAACGGATGATCGCTATCGACACGATACGTGAGCCGGCACGACTGGACCGCTTAAAAAATCACATCCGGTACGCTCAAACCATGGCCATTAAACAAAACAATAAACACTGGGGCATCCGATGTGACAGCACGTTTTACTGGTTGTTCCAGACCGACAATCCCAATGATCCCAACGAGCCCGCACAATTGTCGAATATCGTGTTTTTGCCTGGGGAGGAGGCCGCAAAGGTAAATGCGTCATCGGATGATCCCTCCAAGGTCTATTTTACGGTGGGAGCGTTCACCGTCTACTTTGATCAATACGGCATGCCCTATACCTACGTCAGCGGCGTCGGCGAAATCCGCACACTGGTCGCCCAAGGTCTTCAGGCCCTGGATATCCCCTTCGGGGCGTCACAGATCCAAATTACGGCTGAAACCGGGTACATCCAATGATCGAAAACACCCAGCACCCCGCCGGATTCTCTCTTCTGGAACTCATTGTCACCATTGTGGTGGCTGCCATTCTGGGGTCTTTGATGGTGCAGTTTTCCGGAACGGCCCTGGTCGGTGTGGCCGATTCGGTGACCCTGGTTCGGGACGAATCCACGGCGAAGAGTGTTCTGGAGCATATCGTTTCCGACTATGTCGCGGCTGTCAACACCAGCCCGGGTACCGCCCTGGCGACGATCGTCACCAATATCACCAACCAGGTTTACGGCACCGAGGTAACGATCACCCATAACTATACCGATTTTACCGCAGGGGGGACGGAGGTGTCCCCCTCACCGGCGGATAGTACCGTCCTAAAGGTGACGGTTCAGGGAAAAGGCTACAGTTCGACGGTACTGCTGTCCAAGAGCCGGGTTCGGCCCGACGATCCGGTCAGCCGCTTTTAAGCGCATTTGGATGCGGGGTTCCACTAGAGATTGCCGTTGCCGGGTGCACGGATTGGCACGGCGGAACAACCAAGACCGAAAAGATTTCTTAGGTGGGGACAGGATGACCACCGGACAACCACATGGGCGATGGATCGCCGGGGACGTGATGCTCCGATGCCTTGGAGACGAGCCCCCGTTACTTTCCTGCGAAACGGAAAACCGTGCAGGGCGTGGCGCCTTGTCCCGTCGTCTTCTTTGTCACAGGAGAAACAGGCGCGGCTTTACGCTCATCGAAATCATTGTATCGCTCCTCCTCGTGGGGGTCATCGCATCTTTTTCCACGGTGTTTCTGGTCAGCGGCGTGGAGAATTTTTTTCTGACACGGGAGGCCGTGGAAGCGGCGTTTCGGGCCGAGGTGGCATTAAACCGCATCGCCCTGGAACTCCGATCCATGGATGAAAACGGACTGACCGCCAATCCTGTTGTAAACACGTCGATCACCTATACCAGCGATGACACCAACCTCCCGGGAACCCGCGCACTCGAATTCAAGGACGGCAATCTTTACCTGAAGATCAATACGACAGATTACCTGCTTATGGGGAATGTATCGAGCCCGGTGCTCAACGCAACTTACGCCGATATGGACAACGACGGCAACAATGAGGTCGCCCACATCGACGTGGGATTTACGGTCGGGTCGATACCGGCCTTCAGCATCCGGGTATACCCGCGGAATATGGTGGCCCAGCCGGGAACATGATCGTTCTCTGCATTCCGAGGAACGAGGAGAACGTCAACGTGTCTTTCGAAATCCGGAACGGCAGCGTATTGAAATACCATCGAAACGAAACATAACCTTCGAGACCGGTTCCCATGACACCGACGCCAAATATCAGGATATCCATGAATCTCCTGTCTGCGAAACATCGCCGGAGACCCCTTTCAGCCGTGGTCGGGACTGTTTGGGCGTCCATGAAGGGCAGCGCCTTTCTGTACATCCTGGTCGTCATGCTCATCTTCGGTCTCCTCGGGTCGGCGGTCATCTCCATGTATACCTCGGCAGAGCGGATGACCAAGGGTGTCCCCCACGAGGCCAGGCAGGCCCGGGCTCTGGCCGAGTCCGGTATGCGATATGCCGTCAGTGAACTCCGGAACGTCGGCTATCGGCCCACGGTCATCAACCGGCTCAATGCAACATCCTACACCGTCGACACTGTCGGCACCTTCGAGCTCAACGTGTTCGGCAAATGGTTTCGGTCCAATGAAGACCATTCCGGCTCCGCGGATATCAAACTGGACGTACCGGAGGGAGAGGTCCCGAGCGACTTCAGCATACCGGCCAACGTGTACCTGCTGAACCTCGAGTCCGCCCGGGATGCGTTGATTTTTGTCGGGGCATGGAACAATGATTTCGTTGGTTTCGTCCCCACGGCGCCCGACATGAGCGCCTCTCCGCTGAGTGTGTCCCTCGGAGACACCCTTGTTGTTGACCGGGATCAGCCGGTGATGATCGCGGTTCAGGCCGACAGTGCCTATCCTGCGGACACAGACATTCTCGGCGGCGGCAATCTGAGAGTGGCCGCCGAGGCCGCCGATGTCTTTCCAAAACGAAACGGGTCCTTTTACATCCAGGGCACCCTGGATGTAAAACGGCTCTATTACTATGAGACCCTGGTGGACCAAACCACCTACGCGGAGCAGACCAAGATATCCGAGGATTTGACCGTATCCGGCAGCGACTATGTGGCCCTGTCTCAGAAAAACCACCGGATATTGGCCACCGGATCGGCCGGCAGTACCGCATTCGGTGGGACGGAAGATCTGTCCATGGATTTTCTGCAAAACATCAGCACCCCCCAGGTGATACCGCCGCCGCCGTTGGATCTGCCCGCCGATATCCCATCGGACCAGATGCTCCCGGATATGGCCCCGCCTGTCGAATCGGTCCCGGAGGCGGTAGATGTGGACCTTGGCGCCAGTAAAATTACGTTGGGCAGCGGCGCGGCCAGTACTTACGGGGCGGTCTGGTTCAGCGGTACCATTACCGCCGGCGGATTCGACGTCTGCAACAACGGCGTGTGTTTCTTTAATACCGGGATCCGCTCCTTTTTCATCGTCGACTATAACGGCACCGGCGACGGCTTTACCTTCGCCCTGATCAATGCCACCGACAACAATGCCAATGCCGTGGGCGGCGACGCCGGGCTGCTCGGCTATGCCGGTGTGGGCAACTTCGGCATCCTGCCTCCCAAAATGGCGCTGGAATTCGATACGTATACAGACGACGTGGACCGGAACGATCCCAATGAAGCCGGATGGAACCACCGGGACGTGCTCCAGTTTGTCTACTGGGGCACCGCGGCCGGCGTTTTTCCCGACGACCTGGATGACGACCATTTCCACACCATCGGCGAAAACGGCGACACCGCCAACCTCAAGGAGGATTGGGTATTTACGCCACCTTCTGCAGCCATCGTCACCAAACCGGCCATTGCCGATGATGGCACCATCTATGTCAGCTGTGTCGACGACAAGCTGTATGCCATCAATCCGGACGGCACCGAAAAGGACCGCTTCGACACCGGAGATGACATATTCTCATCGCCGGTCATCGATTCCGACAGCACCGTGTATGTGGGCACGGACCACGCCAACGGGAAGTTCTATGCCCTGGACCCGGCCGTGAACTGGACCAACCACACGGACAGCGCGAGTTACAAGTGGCGTGTGAACACATCGAGCTATGTGCGATCCTCGCCGGCCGTCGACAGCAGCGACAATGCCTTCTTCAGCACCTGGATCAACGACAATCAGTTTTACGGTGTCGATTCCGGGGGCAACGCCCTCGGCGGGTGGCCGAACATGAAATCCGGGGCGGCTGTGGCGCCCTATCACCAGGCAGACGGCACCGTGGCCGTGGACGAGACCAACGATGCCATTTACTTCAATACCATGTTCACCGCCAATAACGGCTTTCTCCATGCCCGGGCCCTGGACGGAAGCGCCAAATGGGCATCCCCATTCGATCTTCTGGGGGCCAGTTTTTCGTCCCCTACGGTTTGGGATCCGACCAAGGGCGGCGATGGTACGATTTACATCGGATCCAACGGCCCGGTCGGGGTCGGCTATCTGTTTGCCATCAATCCGAACGGCAGTGAAAAATGGCGGTTTGATTTTCCCTGTTGCAACCCGGTTTCCAGACCGGCCATTGGATCGGACGGCACCATCTATATCGGAAACGACGACAATTATCTGTATGCCATCAACCCGGACGGTACCCAAAAATGGCGGTTTCGGGCCGGTGGCGACGTCCGGAGCGAGCCACTGGTGGGCAACGACGGCGCCATCTACTTCGGTTCCCAAGACACCTTCCTGTATGCCGTCGACACCGGGGGACGGCTTTTGGGTAAATACGATCTCCAGGCCGCGGTGTCGATTCCCGACCTGGATGGGGCCAGCTACTCCTGGGACAACTGGATCTACTCCGCGTCCCCGGTCTAGGGATCCGACGGTACGGTCTACATGGGGGCGGCCAACGGCAATGTTTCGGCTCTGGCACCGACCTGCTTTCCCCAGAACATCAAGACCCGGTATTTTATCACCGAGGATCTGCCGGCCGCCGTGCAGGCCAGCCTGTCTTCCACGGACAACTGGCTCAACAGCAACGGCAACCTGCCCTGGGCGGTGCGCACCGAGGTCCATCGGAGCACCGATCCGAACCCCCTGACCGGCAAGTACCCATACACCTGGAAAATGTGGATCCGGCAATGCGGTGATTCGAGCTGCACCGATATCCGCAATACCTTTTTTGAGGACACCCGGATCGATTACGCGGCCAAGGCACCCAGCCTGAAGCAGACCGTGGAGCTGTGTCTAAGCGACCACACCAAACTCAATACCTTCCTTTTCGGATTCACCGAGTCGACCGGTATCGGTGTCCAGACCGCAGAGGTGAGCGAGATCAACCTGGGTTTCCGGCGGCCCGGGGATTTTGTGGTCATAGATGATCCGGACTGGCCATAGCTGGATGCTTGCCCGCCTGCGGCGGGCTGGATACTCGATACTGGATGCAAGGATGCAGGTGTCGGAGGTCGGATGTCATTTGAGATTTGGGATTTGTAAGTAGTACGCTGGATCCTGAATCTTGGATCTTGTATCCGTTAAGAACCGCCAAGCCGTCCTTTCCTTTCCCCCCTTGCCCTGTACCTATCATGTGTTATGTTAACCCAATTACAAAACACACCATACTCGCGTTCCATAAACGCCGGACCACCGGCAGGCCGGTGGTCCGGCGAACAGGGCAACCCGGCGGAAAGGAAACTCCATGAAACTGGCCATCAGCGGCAAGGGCGGCGTTGGGAAAACCACGTTTTCTTCCCTTCTCATCCGAAACCTCAGCGATAACGGAAAGCATGTCTTGGCCATTGACGCAGACCCGGATGCGAATCTGGCGGCAGCTTTGGGTATTCCGGGCGCCGACACGATTACGCCCATTGCCGACATGAAAGAGCTGATCTTTGAGCGGACCGAAGCCCAGCCCGGATCCATCGGCGGTTATTTCAAACTCAATCCAAAGGTCGATGATCTACCCGATGCCCTGTCCGCAAAAATGGACAACATCAAGCTGATGCGGTTGGGGGGTGTCAAGAAGGGTGGAGCCGGATGCATCTGTCCGGAAAGTACGCTGCTCAAATCTCTCGTCATGCACATCGTGCTGGCACGGGACGAAGTGGTGGTCATGGACATGGAAGCCGGTATCGAGCACCTGGGGCGGGCCACCGCCAAAGCTGTGGACAAACTTATTGTCGTGGTCGAGCCGGGACGCCGGAGCATCGATACCGCTGAACACATCCGAAAGCTCGCTTCGGAAATCAACCTGAACGCCGTCGGTGTGGTTGGCAACAAAATCAGAAGCCCCAAAGACGAGGAATTTCTGACAACCCATCTGCAAGACCTGGATTTTCTCGGATTCCTGCCATACGACGATGCCTTGATCGAAGCCGATCTGGAAGGGGTGTCGCCCTACGATGTGGATTCCGCCGCCAAAGCCAAAGTGGCGGAAATGATCACCAGGTTATAATCGGGAGCACACCGCAGCCGGTCATGCACCGCAAACACCAGTCGCGACACCGACCACGCCGTCGCCAGAAACCGATCCCCCGGAGAATCCGGCCAGGCGCCGACCGACGGCTCCGGCGCATCTTTTCGGAGATCGGTATACCCGAAAAACGTCCGTTCACGCCGGACCCGTTCCAGGTGCACGCCCTGGAGGCGGTAAATCGGTCGGACTGCCTGGTGACGGCCTCCACGGGATCCGGAAAAACCTGGATCGCCCTGCATGCAATCAAAAATATTCTGACACGGGGCGGCAGGTCCTGGTACGCTTCCCCATTAAAAGCCCTGTCCAATGCCAAATACATGGAATTTACCCATGTCTTTGGCAGGGCCTCCGTGGGCATTCTCACTGGAGATCGAAAAGAAAATCCGGATGCACCGGTGATTGTCGGCACCACGGAAATCCTCCGCAACCAGCTCTATGATGCCATGTATCAGGGAGAAGATCTTGAGACGGATTTCGTGGTCCTCGACGAGGCCCATTACCTGGGTGATGCAGATCGCGGCGTCGTATGGGAGGAGATCATGATCTATCTGCCGGAGCGCATTCCTCTGCTGCTGCTGTCGGCAACGATTGGAAACGCTCCTCAAATTGCCGGGTGGATGAAATCGATCCGCGGGCGGGACTGCCGGATCGTAGAAGAACACCGCCGCCCGGTGCCGCTCTATTCCCTCTTTTTACATCCATCCGGAACGCTTTTCCCGCTGACCGTTCAGGAAAGCTCCCGAAAAAAGCGCATGCTTTATAAGAAAGTGCGTGCCTATGTCAACAGCCGACGTCCCCTGCAGTTTTCAGCGCCCCACCTGCTGCCGCCCTTCGGAGACATCCTCCGGGTACTGGCACGGTATGATCTGCTCCCGGCGATATTCTTTCTGAAATCCCGTGCCGACTGCGATCGCGCCCTGGAACTGTGCCGCGATCACCGCATCCGAGACGACAACCGGAGGCATTTGCTCCGGGAGCGGATCGATGAACTGGTGTCCCTCAGCCCTCACATCGGACGGCATCGGCAGCGATGGCACCTCGAAGAGCTCGGCGTCGGCTCCCATCATAGCGGTCAGCTGCCGGCATGGAAACTGGTCCTGGAAAACTTGATGACCGAGGGCTTGCTCGACGCTGTATTTGCCACCTCGACCGTGGCGGCCGGTGTGAATTTCCCAGCCCGTACGGTGCTCTTTCTCAACTCGGATCGCTTTAACGGTAGAGAATTCCTTCCCCTGACGCCCACCGAATACCATCAAATGACGGGCCGTGCCGGACGCCGCGGCATGGACCGGATCGGGTTTGCCGTGGCCATACCGGGGCGGTTTATGGACATTCCCTACGTCGGCCGGCTGGCTGCCATGCCCCCGTCGGATGTGATCAGCCAGATCCGGATCAATTTCTCCATGGTGCTGAATCTGCTGCTTTCCCATACCCCCGACCAGATTCAGGAGCTGCTGGAAAAATCGTTCGCCGCTTATCTTAAAACACACCAGAAGCGGCGAAAGCGGCATGCTCGGCAAAGCCGCGACGTGCTGTGGGAAGATTTTCTCGAGCACCTCGCATTCTTGAAGGATACCGGTTATGTGGACTCGGATGACCGCCTGACCGAAGACGGCATTTGGGCCTCCCAACTCCGTATCGATCAACCCTTGATGGTCGCCGAAGGATTCCGCCGAAACGTTTTCCCCCAACGAGACCCGATCCTGTTGGCAGCGATCATCGGCGCCTTCGTGAATGAACGGGAAATGAGTGATCGCATCGATAAGAAGCACGTTCCGAATCGGCTGCAAACAGCTTTTGTGAAAGTCAAGCGGGAGCTTCGCTCCTTTGCCCGGCTCATGACCGACCGGGGATTTGAGGTCAAGCCGCTGTATTTACGACCTGCGTTGACCGTGTACGCCTGGGCGGCGGGTGATCCGTGGTCGCAGGTGGTCCGAATTTCTGAAATGGAAGAGGGAAATCTGGCCATGCTGATTCTTCGTACCGCCGACAATCTTAGACACGTTCGGGCGCTTTCCCGCGTATTCCCGGAGGCGGCGTCTGCAGCAGACGAGGGGATCCAAATGGTGCTCAGGGATCCGGTACTTCCAGAGGATCAGTACCCATACCCAGCCTCAGCTGGATAACTCGTGAGATCTTTCCAACGGTAGAACATTACAGCGTGACTTCGGCTGAGCCCAGTCGCAGCCCGCCTTAACATGCCTGGGCAATGAACGTCTCTGCCAGGCGAGATATCCGGTTACACCGGCCATCTCAAGACTTCCTTCCTCATGACATCCGTCGGGGGCTTGAAAGTTGCCGGTAGGTATCGTAAGCCGTATCGGCAGAGAAAAAAGGTCTAGGACACGAAATCATCCGGGAGCGTTGTCACGCAATCTCCTGGTGGAACGTTTGGAATCACAGACATGCCGCCAATCATATCCATCGTCGGGAAATCAAATTCCGGAAAGACGACGTTGATCGAAAAACTTGTCCCCGAACTCAAACGGAGAGGACACCGGGTCGGCGTGATCAAGCACGCCCTTCACGGGTTCAACATGGATCACGAGGGCAAAGACAGCTGGCGCCATAAACAGGCCGGCGCCGACACCGTGATTGTCGCCGCACCGGACGGGCTTGCCGTAATGAAAACCAGCGGCTGCGACTCCCTGGACAACCTGGTGCCTTTCTTGGAAGATGTGGATCTGGTCATTACCGAGGGATTCAAAAAAGATCGATATCCCAAGGTTGAGATCGTTCGGGCGGCACGCACCCGACAACCGTTGTGCCGGGAGGACGACACACTCGTCGCTCTGGTGACCGACACGGAACTGGATCTGGGTGTACCCCGGTTTGATTTGGAGGACATTGCTTCTTTGGCCGATCTCATTGCACAACGTTTCCTATGAAGGCACCCTGCATCGATCTCAACGCATCCTCCTTCGACGGATTGCCCTGGCCTCACCTGGTAAAAGGCCGCCTGATTCGACGGTACCGCCGTTTTCTGGCCGATGTTCGCCTGAGCGACGGCCGGAAGGTGACGGCCCATTGTCCGAACACCGGGAGTATGGAAGGATGCAGCGAGCCCGGCCGGGATGTTTTTCTGTCGGTCCACGATCGTCCCGAACGAAAGTTGAAATACACCTGGGAACTGATCAGAATGCCGACATCCCTGGTAGGGATCAACACAGCCATTCCGAACCGCCTGGTTTTCGAGGCCCTGAGGCATCGGACCATTCATGGGTTCAAAGGATACGATCAGGTGCAGTCCGAGGTCCGCATCGGCAATGCCTCTAGAATCGACATGGTCCTCACCAAAGGAACGACGGGAACGACAAAACAATGTTATGTCGAGATTAAAAACTGTACGTTGGTAGAAAACGGAACCGCCCAGTTTCCGGATGCGGTCACCCTGCGCGGACGAAAACATCTTGAAGAGCTTCAGAAACTCGCCGCCGCGGGAAATCGGTGCGTGATGTTCTATCTGGTCCAGCGCATGGATGCCAAGCGGTTCCGACCGGCCACCCATATCGATCCCGACTACACCCGCGAGTTACAAAGGGCGATTCAGAACGGGATTCAGATTCTCGCCTTTGATGTCCATATCGATCTGAAGCGGATTACGCTTCGTCGCCGACTGAATGCCAGAATTGATGGGGTATGATTGACTTGCCAAATCAAATCAGATATCCGATTCAATACATTTGCCCGAGCCTCGTCGTATAGGTGGAACGAACAACCCATGCCGGACGTATCACTGGAAAACATCTGGAGCAGTCAGAACAATCTGGAACGTATCCTGGACAATCTCAAGGAAGGGATTATTGCCCACGACCTCGATCGGCGAATTTTTTTCTTCAACCGCGAAGCAGAACACATTACCGGTTATTCCCGTGACGAAGTTCTGGGAAGAGATTGCCATGCCGCCTTTGGCGCACCGTTTTGCGGTGAACGATGTGCGTTCTGCGATGACCGCCCGACCATTTCCAAACACTCGGAATACAGTATCAACATCATCACCAAAGGCGGGGAAACCCGTCGGTTGGAAATGTCGGTTTCCGCCATTGAGGATGAAATCGGGGACGCTGTCGGGGTGTTGACATCCTTCAGGGATGTCACCGACCTGCTCAGCTGCCAAATACTGGCCCAGGAACTGACCAGCTTTGCCAACATCATCGGTCAGGACCGAAAAATCTTAAATATCTTTCAACAGATCAGAGATTTGTCCGCCTACGACTTTCCCGTGCATGTCTCCGGTGAGACCGGCACCGGTAAAGAACTGGTGGCCACCGCCATACACAATGAAAGCCGGCGTGGCGGTGCGCCCTTTGTTCCGATCAACTGCGGCGCCCTTCCCGAAGGCCTCATCGAAAGTGAGCTCTTCGGTCATGTCAAAGGCGCCTTTTCCGGCGCGATCCGGGACAAGAAGGGACGATTTGAACTGGCGGACGGCGGCACCGTCTTTCTCGACGAAATTTCGGAGCTTTCCAAATCCATGCAGGTCAAGTTGCTCAGATTTCTCCAGGAAGGCACGTTCGAAAAAGTCGGAGGTGAGCAGACCCGCTCTGTGCATGTTCGGGTCATTAGCGCCACGAACAAGGATTTGAAATCCGAGGTCCAGAAGAACCGCTTTCGGGAAGATCTGTTCTACCGCCTGAACGTCGTGCCGATCCATCTCCCGCCGCTGCGGGAACGAAAAACCGATATTCCGCTCCTCGCCGAGCATTTTCTGAGACAGGATGCCGACCGCCACGGTCGCAACCACTACCAACTGTCAAAGGCGGCGCTCTCCTTGATGATGGACTACCACTGGCCGGGGAACATTCGGGAATTACAGAATGCGGTTCAGTTTTCCATCTTCAAATGCAAGGGGCAGGCGATCCGCCCCGAGCACCTGCCCATGGAACTGCACAGTGCCGCCAAACGGAGCGCCCAGAGAGGACCATCCAGAAAGCTGGATGTGGCGTCTGTTCGGGAGGCCATACGAAAAACCGGTGGGAACAAGGCCAAGGCGGCCAAACTCCTGGGAGTGGGTAGAGCCACCCTGTATCGCTTCATCAACGCCTATCCGGATGTGACCAAGGGCCTGCCCTACTAAAAACAGCGCAACGCGCTGTTTTTAGTATATTTTTTTTTATTATGCTCTCCGCAGTCGACCTTCTTCTGCCCGCATAATCGATGCCGCCGTTTCCGAGAATACCATGGATTGACGGATCGTCGCAGCCTATGAACGTTGCGAGGTGATCGGAATCGGGATCGGGTTCGGGATCGGTATCGAATGAAAAGGCATTCGTAATGCTTCGATTCCGATTCCGATAGCGATACCGACCCCGATCATGACGAATTCTGGGGGCCACGACACGGACTGTTTATTGAAGCATTCCATAGTCTATAGGAATGGTTTTTCAGCCACGTCCATAATGAATGTCAAAAAAAGGGCTTCCCGCATCGGGAAGCCCTTTTTGATAAGTCCATCGCCCAAAACAGCGTCGGGCGAAAATTCGTATAGGGGTTTTAGGCGGACATTTCGCGTCGGGATTCCATGTCCATGAGGACCCGTTCCCGGGCTTTGTCGATGCCGAGTGCCGCACGTTTCTTGTCGATATGCGCGATCATCATCTTGGCCATCTCGTAAGGATCCACGGCAAAGCCCCACTTACCGAAGCCCTGCTCCTCCAGCCCGTTGAACAACAGCTCGTGCCATTTGGTGCCTTCGACAATGGGGTAAGTTGCCCCAAATACGGTGAACACCCCGGAGGCCACAAAGTACTGCCCGATGCAGATGGCTTTTTCACTCATCCACTCGGGAGCCGCACCGACCGCCGGCAGATCGGCAATGCTGTCGCCCAGGCCGCCGACACGAACCATCTCCGAGGCGGCAATGAGGATCCGGCTGTTGTCGACGCAGGACCCGATGCCCAGAACCGGCGGCATGCCGACGGTCTCGCAGACTTCTCTCAGGCCGGGACCGGCAAGATGCGCTGCTTCAGGTGTGGTCAGTCCGGCTTTGGCCAGGGCGATCTGGGAACAGCCGGTCTGGAGAACCAAAACGTCATGTTTGATCAGCTCTTTGACCAGTTCCACATGGACATAGTCCTGCTTCACCCGGGGGTTGGTACAGCCCACAACGCCGGCCACGCCACGAATACGGCCGTTGATGATGTTGTCATTGAGTGGAGCAAAGGAGCCCCGGAAGGTACCGCCGAGCATGTAGTTAATGTACTCGTAGGAGAACCCATGGACGCCGATGTCTTTTCTCTGGGGAATTTCCACACGGGCCGTGCGGTTCTTGAAGCGTGAGATCGCCTTGATCACCACCTCATCGGTGCACTCTTTGGGCTCATGCTCGTGGAACTCGATGTGCGTGGCGCCTTCGATGCGGCATCTTGGGTTGGTGGTAATCAGGGGTGTCTTGTAGCAGTCGGCCACTTTTGCAAGGCCCTGTTTGATGCACTGCACGTCGACGCACATGGCATCCACCGCACCGGTCACCAGAACGGCCTCGGTGGACATAAAGTTGCCGGCATGGGGAATGGCATGGCGGACAAGCACTTCTGCGCCACTGCAGCACATGCCGCACAGGTTGATGCCGGCGGCCCCGGCTTCCTTGGCCGCCTCAATCAGACTGGGGTCGTTGACCGATTCGATCATGGACTCGAACAGATTGGGTTCATGGCCGTGGACGATGATGTTCACCTGGTCTTCTTTGAGAACGCCCATGTTCACCTCGATGGCAACGGGTGACGGGGTTCCAAACAGAATGTCGGAAATTTCAGTGGCGACCATAGAGCCGCCCCAGCCATCGGAAAGGGCGGTCCGGCTGCATTGTTTGACAATGTTGGTATAATCCTGATCCACACCCATGTGGCTCCGGTGCATCAATTCCATGATCTCCCGCATAGCCCCCCGGGGTACCATGTCATGCTTGCGCCAGAGTTCCAGGGTTTTTTCCGGAACCCGTTTGGCAAAGGGGATTTCTCCCTCAACCTGGGTGTAGGTCCGTTCGAGCTCTTCATAAAGATCTTTGGCAATGTCGTCCATGGAGCGATCCACGGTCTCAATGCCGATCGAACGGGCCACTTCCCCCAGCTTGACCGGATCTTTGATCTGATAGTCGGTGATGTTTCCGTTGACCACCTCCCGGAACAGATCCAGCATGCTCATCCCGTGGTCCGTGTGGGCGGCACCGCCAGCGGCAACCATACGGGCGAAATTCCGGGACTGAATGGTGTCAATCGTGGCACCGCATATGCCCACCTTGCCGTAGGGATCTTTGGAGTTAAGACGGCAGGGCCCCATGGAACAGTGCTTGCAACAGGCGGAGTCCGCGCCGATGGGGCACGCCTTCATGGATCCGGCCCGGTCCCAGGCGGTTTCCACGCCGTCCACTTTGGCCTTTTCCAACATCTGGATGGTGGCTTCACATGTCGTCAGATCCCGAATGTTAATTTCCTTTTTCTTCTTTGGGACAACTTTCTTTTCTGGCATACAGTCCTCCTTAAGGGTTTTCATTTGTTTGTATTATGGTATGAAGTAAACGATCCACGATGCCGTGATCAGACGATGCACAGGGTGCGGCATTACAGAATAATGTGTTTTCAGGATGCGAGCCGCCATCTCGGATGGAGTGGGATTCCGGGGTTGACTGTTGATATTAGTAATGATTATTAATAACGATATTGAAAACAAAAATTCCTGTCAAGCAAAAAATACCGAATTTGAACCCTGCATTGACCCGTGGAGGAATTACCGATGATGCGAAAACGTCTGCTGGGATGTCTATTGGCCCTAATGCTGGTTGCAACGGCAGGCGCTGTCCACGCGAATCCTTTGGCCGTGGGCAGCCGGCTGCCAGACATTGTTTTGCCCATGCCCGAGGATTCACACGTCCTGGATTACCTTGGCCTGCCCGGTCAGGGGTCGTTCGAAATCCCCCAGATCGGCGCTGAGGTGGTGGTTGTGGAAATTTTCAGCATGTACTGACCGCATTGTCAGCGGGAGGCTCCCACTGTAAACGAGTTTTACAAACGCATTGAAAGCGATCCGAAACTGAAGGGAAAGGTAAAATTGATCGGCATCGGTGTCGGGAATTCGCCCTATGAGGTGGCCCATTTCAAAAAGTATTATAATACCCCGTTTCTGTTATTTCTGGATGGCGACTACACCATCCACAAACAGATCGGCGAGGTACGGACACCCTATTTCATCGGCGTGCGCCTGCACAAAGACGGCACGGACCGGATATTTTATTCCAAGCTTGGCGGCGCGAAAGATGCGAAAACTTTTCTGGATGATCTCCTGAAGAGTAGTCATCTCAAGGGCGGGGCCGAAAACTGACCTTACCGCGCCTGTGAACGGCAACCCCGTCGAAGCGATCTGCATGGAGGGAGGTTCCTAATGAAACATTGGACCGTCATATTCGTCGTTATGCTCGCTGCCATCGGTGCCGCCAATGTGTACGGGGCGTCTGAAGACTTCAAGGCGAACATCTACAACCCAGGATCCTTGAAACCGGTAGACAGCCGTCTGAAGGTCAAGGTCGGTGACAAGGCTCCGGACTTCACCCTCCCCTCGGTTGGCGGCGAGCCGGTGACACTCAGTCAATTCCGGGGGAAGAAACATGTGGTCATCTCGTTTGTACCGGCCGCCTGGACCCCGGTATGCTCAGACCAATGGCCGGGATACAATATCGTCAAAGATCTCTTTGAGGAGAACGACGCCGTCCTTCTTGGCATTACTGTCGACAACATTCCCACGCTCTATGCATGGACCAAACAGATGGGGCAACTCTGGTTTCCGGTGCTTTCCGATTTCTGGCCCCACGGTGCGGTTGCCAAGAAGTTCGGTGTTCTCCGCACCAGCGGTGTCAGCGAGCGAGCCATTTTCATCATCGACAAGGAAGGCATCATCCGGTTTATCGAGGTATCGGACATCAATATCCGACCGGACCTGGGTGTGTGTGCCCGGGAGCTGAAGAAACTGAATCCCTGATATGGATGCTCCGGACCCGCGCATCATCCTGGTGTTTGCCCGTGCGCCTGTACTCGGCAAGGTAAAAACACGGTTGGCCACTCAGCTCGAGGACCGGGTTGTTCTTCAATTGTATCGCTGTTTAATTCTGGACTTGCTGGAGACGCTGGATGGCCTGAAACTGCCGATCGTCATCTGCCACACCCCGGCTGACGCGGGCCCGTTATTTCGCCGGTGGCTGCCCGATCGGTACGGACTGATGCCCCAGAAAGGTGCGCATCTCGGGCAGCGGATGGCAGCGGCGTTTCAGGACGTTTTTGCCATGGGTTACCGGCAGGCGGTTCTGATCGGCAGCGATTTGCCGGATCTGCCTGGAGATTATGTATCACAGGCATTTTCCGATCTTCACACCGTCGACGCCGTGATCGGACCCACAGCCGACGGCGGATACTATTTGATCGGCTTCCGCGGCGAAACGTATTGTCCGGCGCTGTTTGAAACACTGGCCTGGGGGACGCCCCAGGTTCTGACGGAAACCCTGGCCATCGCAAAGACGGAGAATCTCCACATCACCTTGCTACCGGGTTGGATGGATATCGACGACCCCGCTGATGTGGCGGCGTTTCTCCTTCGAAACCAACCGAGCGGATCCGCTGCACCGCGGACCCGGGCATATCTCGAAGAGCTTAAATCTATATATAATTTCGATTAGTTAAGCTTTTCCCCGGCCCAATCGGAAAACCAAAATTCAATTGACAGGGCCGAGGGCGTCGATTACTTTGTTTGGGAAAACCCATTTTACGAAAGGACGGACAGAATGGCCAACCCTCCGGTTACGATTTACTCTCTCAGCACCTGCAGTCACTGTAAAGCCACCAAAAAATTCCTTGGGGAATGCACCATAAGATATGAGTTCATTGATGTGGATCTTTTGGAAGGAGAAGAACGTAAAGCAATTCTGGAAGACATCAAAAAATTCAATCCCCGATGCAGCTTCCCCACCATTATCATCGGGGATACGGTTGTTGTCGGCTACAAAGAAAAGGAAATCAAGGAGGCGCTGGATCTGTGATGGATGCCAAGAAGCTGTACGACATGTTGAAGAAGGTCCAGGAACCGAAAGGGTATTACTTCAGTAACGACCGTGAGCGCGTCAACGAGCTGCTCGATGCCCTGATCACCAACAAAGAGCGGTATGGCTACATGGTATGCCCTTGCCGGCTGGCATCCGGTGACCGGGACACGGATAAAGACATTATCTGCCCCTGTGTGTACCGGGAACCCGATGTCAAGGAATTCGGCAGTTGCTACTGCAATCTATATGTGTCCCAGGCCTGGAATGAGAATAAGATTCCCCATGAATACGTACCGGAAAGGCGGCCACCGGACAAAATGGCATTCTAATGGGCGCATCCATGTCCGTTCCGGGAAAATGTCAGTAGCAGGAAAATGTATCATGGTTAACCAGGACGTCTGTCAGACAGGTGGGCGTTCATGTAGAAAGGGTAAGTGAGGTGTTTTATGGTGGAATGCAAACCGATGTTAAATACAGGCCTTCGGGGGATCACCATTGCCAGCACACGGATCAGTGATGTCCGGGGAACGGAAGGCAAGCTCATCTATAGAGGCTATCTGGTGCAGGATCTGGCTGAAAGCGCGACTTTCGAGGAGGTCTCTTACCTACTTCTGTTCGAAAAGCTCCCCAGCGACGACGAACTGAAAGCATTCAACGAGCAGTTGGTCGCTGCACGGGCCATTCCTCCCGAAGTCATTGCAGCATTGAAGACGCGCCCTGCCGATTCCCTTCCAATGGACATTTTGCAAGCCGCTACCGCAATGCTGGCAAATCACGATCCGGACATCCGGGAAAGCTCGCGGGAAGCATCCACCGAGATGGCCATTCGACTGATCGCCAAACTGGCCACCGTGCTGGCGGCATGGGATCGTATCCGAAACGGCAAGGAGCCGGTGGCGCCGGATCCCGGCCTGAGCCATGCCGCCAATTTCCTGTACATGATGACCGGTGAAACACCCGATGACGAGATGGCGCGATTTATGGACGTGTGTCTGGTCCTCCACGCCGAGCACTCCTTTAATGCATCGACCTTTGCCGCCCGGGAAGTGGCGTCCACCCGGGCCCACATTTACGCGGCGGTGACCGCCGCCATCGGATCCCTGTCCGGTGATCTCCACGGCGGTGCCAATGTCCGGGTGATGGAGATGCTTTTGGATATCGGCAATCCCGATGCCGTAGAGGGGTATGTCAATACGATCCTGGATGAGGGTAAGAAAATCATGGGCCTGGGTCATGCCGTTTATAAGACCGATGATCCCCGCGCCCACATCATCGCCCCCATGTCCAAGAAGATGGGGGAGCGCGTGGGTCAGCCACAATGGTACGACATGTCCAAGCGCCTTGAAAAGGTGGGGAAGACCGCCTTCAAAGAGCGCAAAGGCACCGATATCTTCGTGAATGTCGACTTCTACAGCGCATCCCTGTATTATGCCATGGGCATACCGGTGGACTTTTTCTCGCCGGTATTCGCCATATCCCGGGTGTCGGGTTGGACGTCCCATGTGCTGGAAGAACAGTTTGCCGATGCAGCGCCCAAACCCATGCTTTACCGGCCGGAGTCGGAATACGTGGGCGATTACTGCGGACCTGATGAGTGTGTGTTCGTGCCTCGGGACGAGCGATAAGGAGAAAAGCGGTTTGGACCTGGAAAAAAAGCCGCGGATGACGCCCCAACGCAAGGTCATCCTGGAGGCGTTGCGGCAGGTAAACACCCACCCCAGTGCCGACGAAGTTTATGAAATGGTTCGCAAACGGCTTCCCCGAATCAGTTTGGGAACTGTTTATCGAATTCTGGAGATGCTTTCGGAACGGGGTGAAATCCGGAAAATGGAGTTCGGCGGCACCCTCAAGCGCTTTGACGGCAATCCAACGGAGCATTACCACATCCGCTGTGTATGCTGCGACAGCATTATTGACGCGCCGTTATCCCTAATGGCCACCATCGACCGTGAAATGGACGGTGCCACCGGGTACCATATCCTCGGGCACCATCTGGAATTCATCGGTCTATGCCCGGATTGCATGGACAATCCCATTTCCCCCGACCTTCGGAGGATGCGCAGAACATCCGGAAGTTTGTAACCGATTCCCCGTTTGTGACTCCAATAGCTTTGAAAACTAAAGAAGCACCCGGCGGTTCCAGCCGTGAGGGACGGATGCGCCGGGAATCTAAAATTAAGGAGTAACCGATGCTGGAATACAATCAGCCGGGGCAGGTTCCCTTGGGGGAGCCCCAACCGCAACCGAATTACGCCAGCCAAATTGGCGAAATATTTAAAATACTGCCCAATGCCATTCATTTGTTCCTGTTTACCAAGCCGGGAATGGACGATGTGTTCAGCCAGAGCATCCGTCAGGCGGTCCGGGCATTTCGGGAACTAACCGATAAAATCATCTTCCGGGAATATGCCGTCGACCACGAAATGGCCCAAAAATGGAACGTGGATAGCGGACCTGTTCTGCTCTTCGAACCGGATCAATACAATACTCGATGGTACGGCGGCCCTTTAGGCGAAGAGGGACGCACTTTCCTGGAACTGTTGATATATCTGGGGCTGGGGAAGAGCAACCTGAGCGAGCAGTCACTCCAGGTGCTGAACAAAATCCAGGAGCCGCGGCAGATCAAGGTGTTCGTCAGCCCGACGTGCCCCTACTGCCCGCAGCAGGCGGTCAACGCCATCAAGGCGGCCGTCGAGCGGCCGGACATCATTTCTCTGGAACTGGTCGATATTCAATGCCGTCCGGATCTGGCCGATCAATACTCGGCCCACAGCGTTCCCCAGGCGTTTGCCAACGATATACTTATCGGCATGGGGGCCCAAACCGAGGAGCTCTTCATGGCCTCTTTGAACAAACTGGAGCCCCAGACGGTCTTTATTCCCGAGATCGAATCCGAGCTGGTCGAGGTGGACCTGGTGATTGTCGGCGGCGGTCCAGCCGGATTGACGGCGGGTATCTATGCCGAGAGAAGCGGGCTGAATGCCGCCATCATCGAAAAAGGGGCGCTCGGTGGCCAGGTGGCATTGACGCCCACCGTCGAAAATTATCCCGGGTTAACCCAGGTCGGTGGCAAGACACTGGTGGATATCATGGTGACCCATGCCCTTGAGTACACCACCATTTTTCCCGGTGAGGAAGTCATCGACATCAGGATCGGATCGCCCTTCGAGGTCAAAACGGGCCGGCGCCGTTTCTTGGCCAGGACCATTCTTCTGGCCACGGGCGCGTCCCACCGGCACCTCGGTGTGCCCGGCGAATCACGCCTGTCCGGCCGCGGGGTCAGCTATTGCGCCACTTGCGACGGCATGCTGTTCCAGGGAAAAAAAGTCATCGTGGTCGGCGGCGGCAACAGCGCCGCTACCGAGGCCCTCTATCTGAAAAACATCGGGATCGATGTCACCCTGGTGCATCGCCGGAATACCCTTCGGGCCCAGGAATTTCTCTACAAAAACCTGGTGGAAAACCAGATACCGATCCTTTGGAACACAGAAGTCGAGGAGATCCGGGGAGAGGAGCGTGTCAGCGAAGTGCTCCTGCGCAACAATGAGTCCGGTGAGACCTCGACCCTGCCCATCGATGGGGTGTTCATTGCCATCGGTTACGAACCCTCCGTGGCACTTGCCAAAAAGATCGGGGTAGTGCTCAACGAGGACGGATTCATTAAGAGGGACGAGAACCATCGAACCAACATTCCCGGCATTTACTCGGCGGGCGATGTGGAAGGCGGCTACAAACAGATTGTGACCGCCGCCGGACAGGGATCCGAGGCGGCCATGAGCATCTTTGAAGACCTGATCAACCCCTATTGGATTCAGCAAGAAGAGAAGGCGTCCTAAAGCACATACGGCGTGTTGGAGTCGTGGCGTACTGGAGGTCTCGTCAGCTGCAGGTCAATTCCATTACTCCAGTACGCCAATACGCCGACCCGAAATTTTTCAATTTCGGGTTATTCTTTTTTCCTCTCATCTTCCAGATACATCCGGCTGTTATCCAGATAATTTCGAACTGGTTGGGTGATGCGATCGATCGCCGCTTCCGGCATCTCTCGCTTCAACACGGCCGGCGTACCGGCCACCAGATGATAGGGCCCCACCTCCTGACCCTCACGGACGACGGCAGCGGCGGCCACCACGGAGCCTCTTCGGATTTTGGCGTCATTGAGTACCACCGCGTTGATACCGATTAAGCATTCTTCTTCAATCGTGCACCCATGGACCACGGCATTGTGCCCGACGGTCACCCGATCTCCGATAATGGCCGGTTTGTTGTAATCCACATGGACAGTGCAGTTATCCTGGATGTTCGTGTCCTTGCCGATCCGGATCGGTGCCATGTCTCCCCGGAGGACGGCGCCAAACCAGATGCTGGCACCATCGGCAATGTCCACATCGCCGATGATCATTGCCGTGGGTGCAATGTAGACCCGCCGCCCGATGGTGGGCATTTTTCCTTGAAACGCCATTATCATGTCAGCCCCCTTTGATGTGTAAGGATTTCGTTCCGATGGCGGCCTTCGATGAGTCCCGAAGCAGATTCGGGTTCAGGCACGCTTGAAATCATTTGCTTTTATGTAGCTCAAAGGCTATGAACGGTGCGATCCTTGAGCATCTACTGAAATCGTGAAACGGTCGAAATAGGTTCTATACCAATGAATTTTCAAAAAATCGAGCTGGAGCAATAGCGGGACTACAATCGGCGATTGGCCCTGTCCGGATACGGCGCCTCGGACTACAGCTTCGTCAATCTATGGAGCTGGGCCGATGAATATCAACTCACCTGGAGCTGGCAAGACGACCTAATCTGGATCCGGCAGGGTACACCGGAACCGGCGTTTTGGGCTCCGGTGGGTCTCCGAGAAAAGGTCGATTGGCCATCACAGTTTGCCAGGGCCTTTCCCACGGGAGCCCAATTTATTCGGGTCCCGGAACCCCTGGTAGAAGAATGGGCCCAAATCTTCGGCGAACGCGTCAAGATCCATGAGTCGCGGGGTCAGTGGGATTACCTCTATGACATCCGGGAATTGGTCGAACTTCGGGGAAACCGGTTCCATAAAAAGAAAAATCTCCTGAACCAGTTTCGAAAAAAATACGACTATCACTATCGGCCGTTTGATTCCGAGATCATTACACTGGCGTGCGAGATGCAGCAGGATTGGTGCACATGGCGAGATTGTGAGTCATCCGAAACATTGTTGGCGGAAAACCGCGCCATCGCCCGGGTACTTCATAACTGGAACCGGCTGGACGGACTTTCCGGCGGCGCCATCTTTGTGGACGGTATTCTGATTGCCTATACCATCGCCGAAAAACTCACCGAAGATACACTGGTGATCCATTTTGAAAAGGGCAGTGAAGGATACAAAGGCGTGTATCAGGCCATCAATCAGATGTTCCTGGAAAGCTCCGGAAACGGTTACACCTACGTCAACCGAGAACAGGACCTTGGCAACGAAGGACTGCGAAAGGCCAAAATGTCCTACAACCCGGTTGACTTTGTGAAGAAGTCACGGATTATTCTCACGCCGGCATAATACCGGTTCACCATCGGAGCCGGCTAATGTTTCAGCCTGTCGAGCCGGAGCCGTTCCCGTTCGTCAAACAGGCGTCGTGAGCCGAGCCATACGGCAAACGATGTCCCGAACCCGGTCCCCTCCGCGATCAGGAACATGATCAGAATCTGGTACTTGACCGCTTCCTTGGGCGGGCTCCCGCCCAGGATCTGACCGGTCATCATGCCCGGCAGGCTGACCAGACCGGCAATGCTCATGGCGTTGATGATCGGGACCAGCCTGCTGCGGATGCTGTCCCGCCGAATGTCAGAGATCGCCGCCGACCAGGACTGCCCCAGCATCAACCGGCCTTCCACTCCCGAGCGCTGTTCCCATGTGGTTTGTGTCAGTCGATCCAACCCGATGGCAATTCCGTTCATGGTATTGCCCAGCATCATCCCGAGCAACGGCACCGCATACTGAGGTTCGTACCAGGGCCGGATGTCGATAATCACCGTCAGCGCAAAAACCGTGATTGAAAAAGAGGACACACTCATGTGCCGAAACCGTAAGATCGATCGGCCCGACATGGTAACCACACAGCTTTTCGATCCGAAGTTGGCTCATCTGTTTCTCTTCCGCCGGACGCGGAAGCGGCTCATGGGAATCGACAGACAGGGGTATGGAAGTTGAGAAATGTATTGCTATCCTGCGGTTGGCGATCCGGATCGCCGTGGCATCCGGATCGCCGTGAATCGAAAACTGGATTGTCTTGAATTGGGGTGGTATTCAGCGGCTTCGGCCCGCCGTCGATCGTGGGAATCATGGCGGGCAAGACCACGAGAGAATTTACCGCGATGGCGCCTCAAGTCAATATCACTCGCCGAAGCGGCGTCATGGGGTGTAGGGACTAATCACCCTGCTCCGCCATGTAATCATCATAGAGCGTTTCTAAAAAAAGTTTGTGCTTGGCTTCTTCCTGGCACAGCATCTTGAAGACATTCTTGTGAGAATCTTTTTCCGCCTTGCGAAGCAGTTCGTTGTATAGTGCCAGGGCTTTTTCTTCACGCTTCATAGCCAGCCGCAGGATATCGACGTAACTCATGCCCTTTTCGTACGTTAATTCGGTCATGTAGTTGCTGCGCTTGATGTCCGGAATCCACTCGTACTTGTAGTCCTTGAGAGCGTCCCGGTTCTCATCCAGATTTTCCAGTAGCTGTTGATGCTTCCGCTCTTCCTTGGCCATTCCTTCCAGCGATTTTTTCGCTCCCGCAAACGACTCTTTCTCAGCGCATTCCGTGTAAAATTCAGCCGCCTCCTTTTCCCTTTCTATCGCAAATCGGACAATTTCTTCGTAAGATTCAAAACTCATTACCGACTCCTTCCATTCACAGATTGACACACATCACGGTATCGCTAATTGTTTTCAGGGGGAGAAACTCCCGGCGCCTACCGAACATAAGAAAATTCCGTACATATGGAAAGCGTTTTATGTCGTCCCTGTTATTTCGCGCCGCGGCGGTGTATTTCTAAAGAAGATTTCGCACCGTGTCGAGAATCTCTTCATAATCCGGTTCCTGGGCAATCTCCGGAACGATCTGTTTATAACGGAGAATCCCATCGCGATCGATCACGAAGATGGCCCGGGCCAGCAGGCGCAACCCTTTGATCATCACACCGTAGGCCTCCCCGAAGGCACCTTCCCGATGGTCTGACAGCGTCACGACGCGATCGACACCGGCTGCCCCGCACCACCGTTTCTGGGCAAAGGGGAGATCCGTGCTGACCGTCAGGATAACGACATCATCTCCCAGAGCGGCGGCCTCGGTGTTGAACCGGCGCGTTTCCATGTCGCATGTCGGTGTGTCCAAAGACGGCACAGCCGATACCACGCAGACCTTTCCTGTTACGCTTGAAAGCGCAAAGGGAGCGAGATCGTTATCAATCAGAGTGACATCCGGAGCCGGTTCTCCAAGCGCCGGATCGCTGCCCACCAGGGTCAGCGGATCCCCTCTCAGGGTTACTGCATTTGGTCTTTCACCCATGCCGCCCTCCTTTCTCATCATGTTTTCCCGTCATGTTTAGCGATAGGTGACCGCCCGGCAACAACTGCCCAAAACCTTTTTCGTCATGTGGCCACAAAGACTTCGGGGGAGCCTGTTCCGGCCGGGAGTTTAACAACTATTGGGTGGTTTCGGTATGATCCGTAAGAGATCCCGTTAAACGAATTAGAGATAAGATAACCGTATAACGGCTATCGTCAACGGAAAACCGCCCGGCCGGACATGTTTCCATTGTCAGCCCCTCCAGAGGTTTGCGCCCCACATGGACCATACCCGCGGCAAACTAGGAAGGATAGAACTTGACCAGTTGTTGGGGAGATACACCGACGGCAAATAACGATCGGATCAACCAGTTTCTTAGCGTGCCGAAGACAACCCCTTCGGCGTCCCATCGACGAGGCGATGTTTGCACGCGATCCTGCAAAATCCGTATCCGGGCCCCGGATCGCCGTATCCGCTGCATCAGTTCGACATCTTCCATCAACGGGAGATCACGGTACCCCCCAAGCCTCTCAAAAAACGCTCTGTCGAGGAAAATCGCCTGATCCCCATAGGGAACCCGCAATAGCCGGTTCCGTAGATTCGTGGCGACCTCGATGATCCGGAACACCTTTCTACCGGAGTCGATACCCAGCGTAAAGGCCCCACCCACCACCTCGGCGGAAGCACCTACCTGGAGGATACATTCCACCGCATTCACGGGTAGGAACGTATCGGCGTGCAGGAAAAGGAGAATGCTTCCCTTGGCCTGTCGGGCACCCTCGTTCATCTGGACGGCGCGTCCCTTGGCGGAGCGTATCTTTCGAGCCGCATCGTATTCGACGGCGCCGATGGTACTTCCGGAGGGTTCGCCGTCCACAACGAGAACTTCACATTGCTCTGTTCCGCGCAGCGCAAAAAACGACGCCAGGGTCCGATTGATGACAGACGCTTCCTGAAATACCGGAATAATCACGGATATCACGGCAGTCATGAAACTCCTCTACGGCGCACCAGCGGCCACCACTTACAGATGCGATCAGATGTGGTTTCAAAGCCTTGGATCGCTTTGAAACCATTTCTATGGGTATCGAAAAGAGACTCTGTGGGCAATATGTTTCCCGGGATTGTCTTGCGAGACAGGAGTGTCTCATCTGAAAACTCGAGACGCTTGCTTTTACACAATAACCAATGATTTTATATAATTAGCGCTTCATTCAACGACACACAACCCAATCGCCGGCCCTCATCCTGTTTCGCATCTTGAGATGACTCCATCGATCATCAGTCATCGGCCCCTCTTCAGACCTCTTATAACCCATCGAATTGTATATTTATTTTAACATTTTTGGAAAGAAGTCGGGCGGTGGCACAAATTTTGATTTGCTAAAGAACCGCACGTGTACGCCACGGCCGTGACACCCTCCGTAAATCGATGATGGACAAACCGGTGAAGCCCTGCAACCACAACATTCGAAAAACTCTGGAACTGACCGATAAGATGAAGTTGGCCGATGCGGGCGACGCCGCACGCGAGGATGTGGGCTGCGGAGTCCTCTATGGCGTTCTCAGAGATGCCGCATTCAAGCTTCGGAAACTCGCCGAAGAGGAACGAAAAGCACACCAGTTGAAGGGCTGGTGGCAGGACGACGCCGGCGAATATTGACCTTGATGAAACCCACGTTTGACGCTATGGTCACAGTCGGCAGCAGCATGCCATGGCACGGAAGGAAAAACGCCGATACCGGAGACTGTCAAAGGAGGTGATGAACATGCCAAGCTGGAAATGTGCAAATTGTGGATACACATTCGAAAAAGATGCGCCGCCGGATACCTGCCCCTCATGCAAGGAGAAGTGTGAATTTCTCGACGCAACCTGTTATACGCCGGACTGCACGGCCGAGGGCATGGATCCCCGGATTGCACCCAAACCCAAGTAGTGGCCCCGATCCATCGGGCCTCATCAGCCACCGATTGCGGCAAGGAGAGCCAGTATGCCAAAAGCACTGATTGTTTACGCCTCACGAACCGGGGAAACAAAAACCATCAGCAGCCTGATTGCTGAAGGATTGCGTTTCTCTCTCATCGACGCCGAGGTCAAAGAGGCCAAGGAAATCAAGAATGAGCAGGACCTCGATGGATATGATGCCGTGGTATTCGGATCGGCAACGTATCACGGCGATATGATGCAGGGAATGAAAACACTGCTCTTCCTGGCGGAGAAAGCCAACCTCGAGGGTAAGGTAGGCGGGGCGTTTGGTGCATTTGGCTGGAGTGGAGAAGCTCCGGACCGTATATTCGAAACCATGGCACATATTTTCAAAATGGACATGGTGAGCGGTCCACTGCGCTTGAAGTCGAGCGCCCTCGGCGGCGGCATTCAGATGGCTCAAGATTATGGTCGGGAAATCGCCAAAAAGTTAAGCCCGTAGCCGGATGGTTGCGACATCATACCAACAGACCAAAGGAGGTCAGATATGACGACACCCCAGCATTGCCCGGGTTTTCAACAATTTAAGAACCTTCAATCATTCAAATGCAAATGCCCCGATTGCGGCGAAGAAATCGAAATCTTCTCCGACGAATTCGATAAACCCCGCAGCTGCCCGGGGTGTAAACAGCAAATTGACTTTACCCAATGCACTTTGGATGCCGGCGCCTGATGATGGACGTATGGGTCCAGGCCCGGCATGTGTCTCGGACCCGTCAGATATAGGTGACGATTTCTTCCGGCCCGCCTTCCGTGCGCTCCAAGAATGTCACCCGTAATCCGTCCGCCGGAAAAGTAAAGATAGATATAAGGAGATTTTCATGGATGTTCTGCTGCTCTCCCGTCTTCAGTTTGCAGCCACGACAATGTTTCACTTTCTGTTTGTCCCTTTGACCCTGGGCCTTTCCGTTCTGGTCGCTTGGATGGAAACCAAGTATGTCCGGACCGGAGACGAAACCTACCTTCGAATGACCAAGTTCTTCGGCAAGCTGTTCCTCATAAACTTTGCCGTGGGCGTGGTGACGGGCATCACCCTCGAATTCCAGTTTGGGACCAACTGGTCGCAATACTCGGCCTATGTCGGCGATATTTTCGGCTCACTTCTGGCCATCGAAGCCACCATCGCCTTTTTTCTGGAATCAACATTCATCGGCATCTGGATATTCGGGTGGAAGAAGTTGTCCAAAAAAGCACATGCAACCGTGGCGTGGCTGGTGGCCATCGGCTCCAACTTTTCGGCCGTCTGGATTCTGATTGCCAACGCCTGGATGCAGAGCCCGGTCGGGTTTACCCTGCGTGATGGCAGGGCCGAACTGGTGGATTTTGCCCATGTGGTATTCCAGAAGTTTGCCATCGTCAAATTTATCCACACCGTGAGCGCCGCCTATGTGCTGGCCGCGTTTTTCGTTATGGGGGTCAGCGCCTACCATTTACTGAAAAAACGGCATATCGAATTCTTCACCCGGTCGTTTCGCATCGGACTCGGTTTCGGTCTCATTTTCTCCTTTGTCGTTTTCATTCTGGGGGATCTAAACGGTGTGGTCGTGGCGGAAAAACAGCCCACAAAACTCGCGGCCATGGAGTCCTTGTGGGAAACCCAGACCCGTGCACCGATCGTTCTGTTTACCTGGCCGGACCCGGAAAACGAACGGAATGCCATCGAAATCGGCAGGATCCCCGGCCTCCTCAGCTTTCTGGTCAGACACGACATCAATGCGGAAATTCCGGGCCTGAGAGACTTTCCACCAGAGGATCGGCCCCCCGTGCTGATTGTCTCCTTTGCGTTCAAGGGGATGGTCGGCCTCGGCGTGGTATTTATCCTCCTGACGGTGTACGGCTGGTTCCGGCGCAACAAGTTGCTCGAAAGCCCGTTGTTTCTCAAAATCATGGTTCTGGCCATACCGCTGCCCTATCTGGCCATACAGCTGGGCTGGCTCGTGACCGAACTCGGTCGCCAGCCATGGATCGTCTACGGCCTGCAGCGCACCGCCGATGCTGTCTCGCCCATCGCCACAATTCAGGTCTTCACAACACTGGTCGGCTTTATTTTGCTTTACGGCCTTTTGGGTGCATCCGGTTTTTACCTGATTGCTAAAAACGCGAAAAAGGGCCCGAACGAAGAAGAAATAGAAGAACCCGGCGAACTGGGCACGGCCGAAGCCGGAGCTTAGACACGTTGGTGGCTTCGAAGACAACAGGACTCGGAAATCAATTGGGAGTAGAATAAATGGTACTGCAATCCATATGGTTTTTTCTCTGGGGCCTTCTCTGGGCCGTGTTTTTCATGACTGACGGATTCGATTTTGGAATCGGCACCCTCTACCCGTTTCTGGGTAAATCCGAGGAAGACAAGCGGATCATGATCAATGTCAAAGGCCCGTTGTGGGACGGCAACCAGGTTTGGCTGATCACCGCCGGAGGCGTCACCTTTGCGGCGTTTCCACTGGTCTATTCCGTCATGTTCTCTTCCCTGTATAGCGCCCTGATGCTGATACTCTTTGCGCTGATCATTCGCGGTGTGTCGTTTGAATTTCGGGGTAAAATCGACAGCCCCGGTTGGCGAAAAATTTGGGACACGACAATCTTTTTAGGAAGCTTCCTGCCTGCCCTGCTCTTTGGGGTGGCCTTTGCCAATATTTTCCAGGGACTTCCCATCGACCGCAACGGTATTCTCCAGGGCAACCTGCTGACATTGCTCAATCCCTATGGACTGTTGGGCGGGGTCCTCTTTGTGGCGCTTTTTACCATGCATGGCGCCCTATGGCTGGGTGTCCGGACCGAAGGCAGTCTGCAGGCGCGGGCTGCGGCCACCGCACGAAAATTATGGCCCGTAGAACTGGGCCTGGCCGTTATCTTTCTGGTGGCAAGCTGGTTTGCCACGCCCCTATACAACAATTATCTCAAGCACCCCGTGCTGTTTTTGGTGATCCTTTTGGCGGTCGCAGGGCTACTGGGTATCCGGATCTTTCTGGCCAAAGAAGCGTATTTCAAGGCATGGCTGTCATCGGCGGTCACGATTGTCGGAGCGACGTTCTTCGGCGTCGTCGGCCTGTTTCCGAACCTCTTTCCGTCGACGATCCGGGATACGTACAGCCTGACGGTGTTTAACGCGTCGTCGAGCCCGTTGACCTTGAAGATCATGCTGATCGTAGTGATCCTGTTCTTACCTGCGGTAATCGCCTATCAGATCTGGGCCTATTCCAAATTTACAGACAAGGTGACGTTGACGGACCTGCTCGACGAACACGCCTACTAAGCCTGTATGACCGTGACCAAACCGGAGGCCCTGGACAAAGCCTCCGGTTTGGTGTTTCCAGATCATCGATCGGTCATTAAACAGACAGGATGGGAATTGTCACGATGAACTCGAAATGGATGGTACTGGTAGCTGTGACGATATGTGTCGGACTGGGATGGGGCGCCGCACGGGTTGCCGCCGATCAGGACAAAGGGCAGGAAAACATCAGCCTGTATGGGGGGAACAAAGGAGAGGTGCCTTTTCCCCATCGGCTCCATCAGGAAAATCTTGGTGACTGCAAGATCTGTCACGATATATTTCCACAGAAAGAGGGAAGCATTGAAGCCCTGAAAGCCGAGGGCACGCTCAAGAAAAAGCATGTTATGAACAAGGTGTGCACCAAATGCCACCGACAAAAGAAAAAAGCCGGCGAAAAGAGCGGGCCGACAACATGCACCAAATGCCACTCCGGGTGAAAGCTGTTTCTAAACATCACCTCACACTCATCAGCGGCGTTGTTCCGGCAATTGAAATGCTCACGTACTCTCGTGTACGCTCCGCTTTCAATTCCCGAAACGCCTTGCTCTTGAGCACGATCTGACCTTTAGAAACAGCTTTCCGAATTTTATTTGTGCATTCTTTTTGGTTTTTGGTTGTTTGGATTTCGAATTTGTTTCCTGCATTCAATGTTTAAGTGCAACACTCGGCCTTAAAGACTTCCGGCGGTGTTTTGAATTTCAAGCATTTTCTTGGCCGGTTGTTAAGCCAGT